>ENA-OQNO01000042-OQNO01000042.1-human-gut-metagenome-genome-assembly--contig:-NODE-42-length-168298-cov-11.412390_pt1 | contig 168298 bp, 164 predicted proteins | sample MGYA00242629_ERZ504880 | MGnify/ENA primary metagenome ERZ504880 (study PRJEB26092, sample SAMD00036377) | human gut metagenome | host: Homo sapiens | study: EMG produced TPA metagenomics assembly... | reverse complement strand
TATTTCCAGTGTCAGCAATCAACGTAATCATATTCCAAGAAAATCATTGAATTACAGAACACCAATCGAAATATTTTTGAGCTATGTACAAGAAGCATTTTATTCTAGCTTAATTTGACAAATCATATTATTTATTTGTTAAATAAATAGGAACAAAAAAATTAAATTACTTAATACACACATTAGGGATCATTCATTGAAGGATCAGAAGACAACGAGGATGGCGAAAAATATGATTACAATAGAAAAGTCGTTCTAAACAAATCAGTTCCTAGTATCACACAACGCAAGCCAGTCGATTTGGTGAGATTAGAGGAGTGAAAGCAAACTTTATTATATAAGAAAAAATATTCGAAAGGGATGCTAGTTTAGGTACTAGTGCTGATGAATTAATATGATGCCTCGTAATATTAGGCGTAGTTACTCTAGAGACATCACTATGGACTATGATTTGTCTCAGAGTCACAACATGTTTTTTTATGAAAAGAAACAGCTAAAATAATTAAATTGCGCAATGTTTAAACTTTCTTAAACTATAACCTAATAAATGTGAAGAAATAATGCACAATTTCTTCACATTTATCTTCTATTCTATGTACATACCAACCAACAACCCTATATACTTTTTCATTTTTACTCCTCAAGTAAAAATAACTCCTAGACCGCGGATACCCACCGCGGTCGTTTTTTTATTCTTCAATCAAAATCGCTTTGATACCCAAACCTGCCAAGATTCGGGCAGAAGTATAAGTATTCAATCCTCTTCTGAAAGTAATGTAAACTTTTTTATCTTTTGGGATTTCATTGATTCGATCTCGTAACTCATTCATTGGAATATTTTTTGTTGCCGAGATACTGCCAGAAGGTGCTTTATTAGGTTCACGTATATCTAAAAAGAACGCTTCTTTCAAATCGTTTTCGGGTATATCACTTGCTTTGATCGTTTCTACGATATTCGTCATTTGATTGATTGCGACATAACCAGCTATATTCAACGGGTCACGGGTAGTAGAATACGGTGGAGAGTAAGGCAACTCCAAATCAGGCAAATCAAAGACTGTCAAGTTTCCGGTGATCGCTATAGAAAGTTCTCCCATCCGTTTATCGACACCTTTTTCTCCAAATGCTTGTCCACCTAAAATACGACCGCTATCTGCATCAAAAATCAGCTTTAGATTTAATCTTGTAGCTTCTGGATAGAAATAGGCATGGTCAAAAGGAGTGATAAAAACAGTTTTATAATTTGTTATGCCTGATGCTTTTAATGCATGTTCTGTCATTCCCGTATAACTTGCTGTATGATCAAAGATTTTTGCGACACCTGCACCAATATATCCGCGATAGCGCATAGGCGTACCATTTAAAATATCTGCCAACATATGTCCTTGACGATTGGCCGCACTGGAAAGCATACTTTGGATCGGCTGACCAGTCACTACACTAGTCGTTTCGATAATATCGCCAATCGCATAGATGTCCGGCAGATTAGTTTGTAACTGGTCATCAACAATGATCTGGCCTGTATCTGATAATTGTATGCCGGCTGCTTTCACCACTTCATTATTCGGAGAAACACCAACAGCAAAGATTAGCATATCAGCAGAAAGGACGGAGCCATCTGATAATACTATTTCTCGACCTTTATCACGGATCTCAGTAACTCTTGTTTCTAAATGAACGGCTAATCCTTCTTTCAGCAATTTGTCATAAACTAAATCAGCAATTTCTGGATCATAAGGGAAAGCGACTTGTGGCAATTGATCGATTAAAGTCACGTCTAAGCCGCGATGCTTGAAATTCTCAGCTAATTCCAGACCCATAACACCTGCACCAAGAATGACGACATGTTGTGGATTTTTTTCTTCAAGGAACGATTTGATTCGATCCGCATCCGTCACACTACGGAGGACAAAGCCGTTTTCTGCTTCAAAAACTCCGGGAATATCCGGATAATCTGGTCTAGCACCAGAAGAGATGATCAACTTATCGTAATCTGTTTTTGTTTCTTCATTTGTGGATAGGTCTTTAACTGTTAATTGCTTAGTAGAAGGATCGATTGCTGTTACTTCGTGTTTAGTAAAGACATCGATGTTGTTTTTTTGTTTTCAATATTTCTGGTGTACGTTCGATCAGCGAGTCACGGTCCGTGATTACACCACCTAAATAATAAGGCAAAGCACAACTTGCGTAAGAAATATTCTCTCCGCGTTCATAGATAATGATTTCATGTGCTTCATTCAATCGACGGAAACGAGTGGCAAATGAAGGACCGCCAGCTACACCGCCAATGACAACAACTTTCATAAAAACATCTCCTTTTCTATGTTGATCGTACTATGTTATGGCAAAAAACAGCAAATAATTGTGCCGGAAAATTATTGTTTATTTTGTCAGTAGAGAAAAATAGTAAGAAAAAAGAGAACGGTTTCGCTATGTTTCTGCATAAAAAAGAAAGAGGCTATGACAACAGGGCTGTCACAACCTCTTTCCATTGGCTTTTAATTCTCGTATTCTTCTAATTCCAAGCTTAGTTCTTCCCATTCCGACAATTTTGTTTCTTGATCTTGTCTAGCTGATTCTAAAGCTTGGTTCAGCTCATTGAGTTTTACGTGATCTTCCAGATTTTCTGGTGCGACCATTTCTTGTTCCAACCGATCGATCCATTCATCGATCCGCGTCATTTCTTCTTCAACCTGAGTGATTTTTCGTTGAAGGCTACGGATAAGCTTTTGCTGTTCTTTGCTCTGGTAATAATCGGATTTATTCGTAGGAGCAGGAGCGGATTCTGGCTCATCTTGTGCCAATAATTCGGCGATTTCTTCTTCTTCTTGTTTTTTCTCTAAATAATAATCATAGTCTCCAAGATAGACTTTACTGCCATTTTCAGAGAGTTCGACGACTTTTGTCGCGATCCGATTGATGAAATATCGGTCATGGGAAACAAAAAGCAGTGTGCCATCGTAATCGATCAATGCATTTTCTAATACTTCTTTGTTGTCAATATCTAAATGGTTTGTTGGTTCGTCCAAGATCAAAAAATTTTCTTTGTTCATCGCTAGCTTGGCTAAAGCAACCCGTGCTTTTTCACCGCCGCTTAACAGAGGGATTGGTTTTTCTACATCTTCGCCAGAAAATAAGAAAGCACCTAAAGCACTTCGAATGTCTTTTTCAGGAGTGGTAGGATGCTCATCCCACAATTCTGCTAGAATCGTCTTGTTTGTATGCAGATCAGCTTGCCCTTGATCATAATAGCCGATGGTGACATTTGTCCCTAGCGTTTCTTTGCCACGGATAAAAGGGATCTGGTGGATGATCGATTTCAGCAACGTCGATTTTCCGATACCATTCGGACCTACTAGAGCAATCGCTTCTTGTCGGCGGATATCCAAATTGATTGGTTCAGATAAGGTGACATCATCATATCCGATAGCGGCATCTTCGATTTGCAAGACAACATTTCCAGAAGGTTTTTCTATACTGAAAAGAAAGTTTGCTTGTTTCTCATCCCCTTGAGGACGATCCAGACGTTCCATTTTTTCTAATGTCTTTCTGCGACTTTGCGCCCGTTTAGTGGTAGAGGCACGAACAAGATTCCGAGCAACGAAGTCTTCTAATTTGTGGATCTCTGTCTGCTGCTTTTCATAAGCCTTCCATTCACTTGTCAGCTGTTCTGCTTTCAAGTCTAGATACTTCGAGTAGTTGCCTTTGTAATGGCGCATTTTTCTTCTGCTTAGTTCATAAACTTCATTGACTACTTTGTCTAAGAAATAACGGTCATGTGAAACAATCAGTAATGCACCGGTATAGCTTTGCAGATAATTTTCAAGCCAGGAAAGCGTCTCGATATCTAAATGGTTCGTGGGTTCGTCTAGAATCAAAATGTCAGGGTGTTGCAAAAGCATGCGAGCTAAAGCTAAACGTGTACGCTGTCCACCTGATAAAGTATCGATTTTCTGGTCATAAAAGGAAGAATCGAATTTAAAACCATGCAATACGGAACGAATTTCATTTTCATAACCATAGCCGTTTCGATCCGAAAAATCGTGTTGCAGCCGATCATATTCTTTTAAATAAGAAGTATAAGCGGGTGTATCTGGCGTACCTTCGCTAATGAAAATCTCTAGTTCACGCATCCGCTGTTCCATTTGTCTAACTTGTTCAAAAGCTTTCAGCATCTCGTTCCACACTGTTTCATTGGAATCAAGTCCTGTGTCCTGAGCGAGGTATCCGAGAGTCGCTGTTTTATTTTTAGCAATCTTTCCATCATCTGGTGCTTCAATTCCAGCAATGATCTTCAATAAAGTCGATTTTCCAGCGCCATTTCTGCCAACTAAAGCGACACGAGCGCCTGTACTGATTTCTAAATGTATGTTTTCAAATAAGACTTCTGCACCAAAATGGCGAGCAATCTGATTGGCTTGTAATAATATCATGGAATCCTCTTTTCTACTTTGTGAATTCTCCTCAAATAAAAAACTATTTTTCAATTAGTAGTCTACCATAAATTCCATCATACTGCGAGATTTGCAGAAATGATAAATAAATGAATAAAGAATAAAATTTCACAATATCTGAGCAATGGAATTGATTTTTTCCTATAAATACTGCTATGATGGAGAAATCAAAGATGTAATTAGACAATACGTGGAGGTCATTTCGTGAAAGATCATATTATTCCAAAGGCGACAGCTAAAAGACTGCCTTTGTATTATCGTTATTTAAGGATTTTAAATAATGCTGGAAAGAAAAAAGTGTCTTCAACTGAATTAAGTGAAGCCGTTCAAGTAGATAGTGCAACGATCCGTCGAGATTTTTCTTATTTTGGCGAATTAGGAAAACGTGGGTATGGGTATGATGTAGAAGATCTTATGCACTTTTTTGCGAAGACATTAAATGAAGATCAATTGACAAATGTTGCGCTGATTGGTGTAGGGAACTTGGGAAGTGCTTTACTAAAATATAAATTCCATCAAAGTAATAGCATACGTATCAGTTGTGCTTTTGATGTGAATGAAGAAATCGTTGGACGCATCGTAGACGGTATCCCCGTTTATCCAATGGAAGATATGTCGGAACAAATCAAGATCCAGCAAATCGAAGTAGCGATTTTAACGATTCCCGCTGAAAGAGCACAAGAAGTAGTCAATCAGTTAACGGAAGCAGGAATCAAAGGAATCTTGAACTTTACCGCTGCTCGATTGAATGCTCCGTCAGATGTATTGATCCAAAATGTTGATTTGACGAATGAATTGCAAACCTTGATCTATTTCTTGCATTCTGACGCAAATGCGCATTCCGAAAATACAGCAGAATAAAAATAAAAAGCGATTGAACAAATGAAGGCAAAACTTTCACTTGTTCAATCGCTTTTTTCTGTTTGGATAATGTTTATTCTGTTCGAAAGAGTTCTTCATAAGAAAGAGAATCATCTTCTGCTGTCAGTTCATCTAGTAAATGCCGGATTTTTTTAAAGTCGATGAACCGCGCTTGCCGAGAGATCTCTTTTCCATGATGAAAAACCAGAACAACTGGCGCAGTCAATACTTCAAATCTGCTAGCTACTTCTGGCGTTTCGAATGCATCCAAATGAAGTGCCGGAATATCATAATGGGTGAGCAGCTCCTCCAATCGTGGACGAACAGCGTGACAAACACTGCAATTAGGCATCGAAAGATAAACGATGGCAACGGATGATTGTTGCAGTATGTCTTGAACTTCAGACAAATTAGTGGTTTGTTTCATTTTCATTCTCCCTTTTGTGATAGAAGTGATATGTACGAGACCTTAATTTAATGGGAATAATAGAAAAAGTCAATTGAAGTGCTTCGATAAAAAATAAGAGTTGTGTAAAAATTGACAGAGCAACTTGTTTTTTTTTGAATAAAAGCGTATATTTGCAAAGCGAATGAACTAGAAATGAAAAGGAGGAAACTCATGTTTTCTTTTATTCCCAATTCGGTTTTGCAGATGAGTACGATTTTCTTATCGATCGTTATCGAAGCATTGCCCTTTGTACTATTAGGTTGTCTTATCTCAGGCGCCTTACAAGTATTTTTGACCCCAGAACGTGTGAAGCGATGGCTTCCTGAAAATCGTATATTCTCTATTTTTACTGGTTCGATCTTAGGATTTTTCTTTCCTTCATGTGAATGCGGCATCGTACCTATCGTTCATCAGTTTGTAAAAAAAGGCGTGCCGGTTCACACAGCATTTGCTTTTATGCTGACAGCGCCAATCATTAATCCCATCGTGATTTTTTCCACGTTTATCGCATTTGGCAATTCTTGGCAGATGGCAAGCTGGCGAGTGATAGGCAGCTTTTTTGTTGCACTTGTGATTGGTGTCTGGCTTGCCTATTTTCAAAAAGACGCTGTATTGAAAGAAAAAATCTCCTCTAAAGTAGCCGAAGATCACCATCATCATGCCCATGAAGAAGAACACAGTGATAAGAATGAGCCAAAAAATCGGCTGTTCCATCAAACGGGGCATGTGTTGACACATTCAATCGATGAATTTTTTGATACAGGTCGTTATTTGATTATTGGTGGGTTAATCGCAGCTGCGATGCAGACTTATTTACCAACTAGAATGATGCTAACGCTCGGCTCAACAAAGATTTTAGCCATCATTATCATGCTGTTATTAGCTTTTACGATGTCTCTTTGTTCAGAAGCAGATGCGTTTATCGGGTCTTCATTGTTAAGTCTGTTCGGCACAGCACCTGTAGCTGCCTTTTTGGTCTTTGGTCCAATGGTCGATATCAAAAATCTATTGATGATGAAACGATATTTTACAGGACGTTTTATTCTATCGCTGATCGGACTGATTGCCCTTAGCGTTGTTGGATTCACATTATTTATTTAGGAGGAAAAATATGCTGCGGTTTTTGATTTTATCTGGCTATTTCGAATTGATGATGTATTTGCAAGTCTCTGGCAAACTTGATCAATATATCAATGTCCACTATCGTTATTTAGCTATTCTTTCGATGATTTTATCCGCTCTTTTGGCTTTAGTTCAGCTGTATTTGTGGGTCAAAAACGGAAAAGCAGAGGAAGAGACGCACGAGCATGATCATGATCACGACCATGGGTTATCGAAACCTTATCAACGTGGAATCGCCTATGTACTGCTTGCTTTGCCAGTGATCGTTGGTACGTTGTTTCCAACAGTTAGTCTGGACACTACAATCGTAGAAGCCAAAGGATTTAATTTTCCGGTAAGCAAAGAATCGGTAGGTGATCCGGAAATGCAGACACAATACCTAAAGCCAGATACAAGTATTTATTTCAACAAGTCAGACTACTTAGACCAAATGAGTGAACTGAAAGAGAAGTATGGGGATAAGCAGACTATCGAGATCACAGATGAAAATTATTTAGAAGTCATGGAGCTGATCTATAATTACCCTAGCGAATTCATTGGCAAAAAAATCAGCTATGAAGGATTTGTTTACCAAACACCGAACGATAGCAATGCAGATGTCTTCTTGTTCCGCTTCGGTATTATCCATTGTGTGGCAGATTCAGGAGTCTTTGGCTTGTTAACACATATGCCTGAAGGAGTAACGGTTAAAAATGATGAGTGGTATAAAATAGAAGGAACCATCCAATCGGACTATTATCAACCATTCAAGCGTGAAATTCCATCTGTAGTTGTGACAAACGCAGAGAAAGTCGCTGCTCCGAAAAATCAGTATGTGTATCGTTCTTTTTAAAAGAAAAAAATAAATGAACATAGCTCAGACAGTTGACGTGTAAGGACGTCGGTTGTCTGGCTTTTTTTGTATGAGATATTTGGCTATTTGATATGTTTTGTAAAATGATATTTATTTTAGAAGTTGCATGCTGAATGTAGTTAATAGCGGTTTCAAAGGTGTTGGAAAAGATTGTGAAGAGAATTACAATTTATTCCTAACATGTATGTTGAAAAGTTGTATGAAATGATTTTGATAGTAAAATATCGAGTGGAGGTACTTTGTATGATAACACGTATATTTATTTTGGATGACAGTTTGGTTTTTGAAAAAATGATAGAAGATATTTTGGAAGAATCCAGAAATTTACTGATTCCTTGGAATTTCGAGATAATCAAGGGATTGAACGTCATGCAGTTTGTTGAATTTGTCAAAAACAATGATATTCGTTCATCGGATATTTTTTTCTTGATATCGATTTGAACGCTTATTACAGCGGGATTGAACTAGGAGAAATGCTTAGAGAAAAGAACGCGAAGTGTAAAATTGTTTATTTGACCTCTCATCCGAATAAAGCAATAGCTGTTATTAACCGAAATATTACGCCTAGCGGGTATTTGATAAAAGAATTCACTTATGAAAAAAATAAAAAAAACATCCAAAGTTACTTATTGAAAGAAAAAGAGAACGAGCCTGTTCAACAAGCGAACAAAAAAAAGTGGACGTCTGTTCGTTATGGCAATAGCGATCATTATATCCATTACGATGAGATTCTTTATCTAATGAGCATGCCAGGCTATAAAAATAAGATAGGTTTGGTATTGAAAGACGAAGAGACACTCATAAACGGCACAATAAAAAAATATAAAAAAACACTGGAATATGAGTATTTATGTAAAGATTTAAAAGTCTACATCATTAATACTGAAAACATTACATCTATTAGCCGAGTAAATGAAGTAGTAACGTTTACGAATGGAGAACAACTAGAGATGGGTAAGAGAAGTATTGATAAACTAAAGAAATTTATTCAAGAAAAGATAAGGAATGAATCATTTTAAAAAATTAAAAATAAAGGATCATATCTCACTTTTTAGTAAACAGACTTAAGTTAATCATGCAAGTTCCTTCTTCCATTTTGTTTCTCTAATACTCGGACCAAGATGCTGATCTCACCCCTTCTACTAAACAGTGTTCCAGAAGTAGTTTCTTCGAAAAATAAGATAGGATTCACAAAAATTTAAGAAACCATTTTCGTGAATCCTGTCTTATTTCGTGAAGCTAATCACTTCTGTCACAACCTTTTCTTTGTTACACTTCGTTTATTTAAAAAGCCGTTTTTTTCGTTTCAACATGATGGCATCACGCTTTACTTTGAAGTTGCGGATGTTATGGTTAAAGACTTCCGATAATACGAGACCTAAAGCAATTGCTCCAGCTATCATGATTGCTTGGACCGCATAGTGAGCTGCTTCTTGATAGGATTCAGTAACGAGATTCCGAACCGCTTGATAAGCCAAACCACCCGGAACTAAAGGAACCATCCCAGGAATATTGAAAATCGTTACAGGCATTCTCAAACGCTTAGAGAAAAGATCACTGATGAATGCGACTCCTAAAGAGCCAAGCAATGACCCGAAAGCAGCAGATCCGCCCATTTGAACACAGATCCAGTAGATCATCCAGCCGAAAGCACCAGAAAGACCACAACAAATCAATGAACGCCTAGGGACATTTGTAACAATGGCAAATGCCGCAGTCGCTAAAAAACTAAAAGAAAATTGAATAAATATCGTGCCCATACTCGTGCTCCTTTCTTAATAAAAAAGCTGGAAAATAAAAGCAATCGCAAAACCAATCATCGTAGCAGTCATCATCGCTTCTGTTCCGCGAGAAACCCCTGACACATAATGACCAGCTAGCAAATCACGGATAGCATTCGTAATTTGAACCCCAGGAACCAAAGGCATCACACATCCGATAATAATTAAATCCTGATTGCTTCCTAAGCCAAAACGAACACTGTAGATAGCAGCTATGCCAATCAATAAAGAAGATAAAAATTCCGATAAAAATTTGATTCTAAAAAATTTCAAACTATACAGATAAACTGCGTATCCCCATCCACCAATAATTAAAGTCACAGGCAAATCGGTCATCTTTCCGCCGAATAACACCATGATCGTTCCACTGATAACTGCCGCACTAACGATCTGCAACCAGACAGGAAAGAACGAACGGTCTCGGTCGATTGCCTGCAATTCACTGTAAAGTTCTTCTAATGTTAGTTCTGAAGCAACATACTTACGTGAAAGATCATTCACTTTTACTACTTTTTCTAAATTGATCGAACGGTTGGTGATTTGTTCCATTCGAATGGTCGAGGTACGATCAAGACCAATAAAGAGACCAGTCTGCGTGACATAGCTGACCAAACGGAAATTTCCAGAAGCTAAAGCAATTCGACTCATCGTATCTTCTACCCGATACATCTCTGCATTGCTTTCCATCATGATTTTCCCAGCGAGTAGACAAGTGTCTAGCAGCAGATCTAATTCTTTTCCCGTCATAGCATCTTCTCCAATAATTGATTGATTAGTTTTATTTTACTACAAAACATATCGGAAGCGTAAAGAATAAAAAAACTTGAGGAAGGAGTGAAAGAGGCGTATACTGTTTTTGTATCGCGGGTGTAGTTTAGTGGTAAAATCCCAGCTTCCCAAGCTGATGTCGCGGGTTCGATTCCCGTCACCCGCTTAAAAGAGGCTGTGAAAAAGCTGTCCTGCATCAAGTAATATGAATAGTCAAGCAAAAAAGCTTCTTATGTTTTTGACTTGGTTGGACTTATTACCGCAGATGCAAGCTTTTGAACACTGTTTACCAAGAGGTCGTACAGAAGCCGTTTAGTTTTGAGTATTAAGAAAAATTTTTTGAATGATAATAAATACCTTGTAAATAGTGTTTTGTGATTGAGTAGAGACGATGAATCCGTCTCTTTTTTTGTATTCTTAAGCCGTCTAAAAACTGGTTTTATTTTTTTACTGTTTCTATTTCTTTCCAGTATTTATTTATAGGGGAACATATGTTAAGATTTAGGGGGGCTGTTAGTAAAGGAGTAAAGAAATGAGCAAAAAAACAACCAAGGCGATCGTGGGGATCGTCGCTGCTGTGATTGCAGGGGCACTCGGTATTTCCACCACACAAAAAGATTCAGATATCTTCCAACAAATTACAACCATTTTTGATTCCACACCGCAAGCTTCTCAAGTAGCGGATGTGCCAGAATATGATGGAAAACATCAAGAAATAGAAATCAATGGGAATCAGCCGGAGTTTACAAAAGAGGATCTTAGTCTTTCCAAAGGGACATGGGAAAGCTATTCAAATATAGACAAATTGAACAGAGTAGGACAAGCCAATGCGATGTTGGGAAAAGACTTGTTTCCTACTGAAAAGAGAGAACCTTTGTATATTGATCCGACAGGTTGGAAACAAAAGAAATTAAGTGACGGACAATGGTTATACAACCGCAGCCATTTGATTGGTTTCCAGTTGACTGGTCAAAATAATAACATTAAAAACTTAATGACAGGGACACGTTCGTTGAATGCTCCGTACATGCTTGCCCACGAAAATGATATTGCGGCATATATCAAGGAAACAAATCATCATGTACGCTATCGTGTCACTCCTCATTTCGAGGGAAATGAACTGGTAGCAAGAGGTGTGCAGTTGGAAGCAGAAAGCATTGAAGACAAAAAAATTGAATTCAATGTCTTTATCTACAATGTTCAAGATGGCTACACCATCAATTATGAGACAGGGCAAGCAACGAAAACGAAAAATTAGTAGCAGCAATTCGAATTTTTTATGAACTTTATGAAAAAATTGTGTAAAAACATACTTTCAAAGAAATATAGCGTATACTTTATGGAAAGAGGGCTTTTGAAAAAGCCACAGAAAAAAGGAAAAATCAGACAAATCGTGTTTCTTAATTTATTCAGAAGTTTGGAATATTTGTTTGTAGTTTTCCCTTTCTTCGAGTAAAATAAGGGTGTAGAAGGTAAGCTGGAATTACCTTGCGGGAAAGAGGTGTAGAATCATGGGTTTTACAGATGAAACCGTACGTTTTGGTTTTGACGATAGTCGCAAAAAAGAAGTGAGCGAAACATTAGCGATTGTTTATCGGGCTTTGGAAGAAAAAGGCTACAATCCAATCAATCAGATTGTCGGCTACTTGCTTTCTGGAGACCCGGCCTACATTCCTCGTTATCGTGATGCACGAAATTTGATTCGCCGTCACGAACGCGATGAAATCATGGAAGTAATTGTCAAAGACTACCTCTCAAATCATGGAGTGAATTTATGAGAGTAATGGGCTTGGATGTCGGTTCTAAGACAGTAGGCGTTGCTGTGAGCGATCCCTTTGGCTGGACAGCTCAAGGAGTAGAAATCATTCGAATCAATGAGGCAGAAGAAGAGTTTGGTTTTGATCGGTTGAAGGAATTAGTGGCGCAGTACGAAGTAGACCGTTTTGTAGTTGGATTACCTAAGAATATGAACAATTCCATCGGACCAAGGGCAGAAGCTTCCATGTCATATGGAGAGAAGATCAAAGAACTATTCTCCTTGCCGGTTGATTATCAAGATGAACGACTAACCACTGTTCAGGCAGAACGTATGCTAGTAGAGCAGGCAAATACTTCAAGAGCGAAACGAAAAAAAGTCATCGATAAATTAGCAGCTGTGATGATCTTACAAAATTATTTAGACGGCTCAGGTAAGCAATTATTTTAATAATAAAAGAAAAGAGGTAATCTTATGACAGAACATAACCATTCCCACGACCATGAAGGACACGAACACATCACATTGGTGGATGACCAAGGAAATGAAACATTATATGAAATCCTACTAACAGTTGACGGACAAGAAGAATTTGGACGTAACTATGTTCTTTTATATCCTGCTGGTGTTTCAGAAGATGAAGATGTAGAATTACAAGCTTATGCATACATCGAAAACGAAGATGGAACAGAAGGCGAGTTAGAACAAATCGAAACAGACGCAGAATGGGACATGATTGAAGAAGTATTCAATACATTCATGGCTGAAGAAGAAGAATAGAATAAAAGAATTGATATGGTGCAAGAAAGCTGGACTCTCTGAAAAGGAGAGCCCGGTTTTTTTGTTTAGCACTACATTTCTTTAAAAAGTAGAAAAGCTTTCGAAGCCTCGTTCGTTTCTTTTACTGTATAATATAAGCAAAGAGTAAAAATCGCTAAAAGATATAAATAAGAGAAAGGATATACAAGATGATATGATTGGTCTGATTTATTTTGTGGTGATCGTTCTGGCAAATACAGTTGGCGCTATTTCTGGCATGGGCGGAGGCGTGTTGATCAAACCGATTCTTGATCTTATCGGTGCCCATTCTGTTGCAGGTATTTCTTTTTACTCAACGGTTGCGGTATTCACGATGTCTATTGTTTCGACAGTGCGACAAGTATCAAGTGGGAAATCGCTGAATTGGCAGATTGTCGGTTGGGTATCTGGTGGAGCTGTAGTTGGAGGAATAGCCGGTAACATTGTATTCGAAATTTTTTTACGGTTGTTTGAAAATGAAAAGCATGTGCAGCTGATCCAAATTTTCTTGACGGTATTGACCTTGGTTTTTGCGTTCTTCTACACCAAGCATCATCAGCCAAAATTTCATCTAACGTCATGGATTTGGTATCTTATATGTGGGGGGATCTTGGGCTTTTTAGCTAGCTTTTTAGGTATCGGTGGTGGACCCATCAATGTTTCATTACTGATGCTGATGTTTGCCTTGCCAATAAAAGAAGCAACGCTGTATTCTCTATCTACGATTTTCTTTTCTCAACTGGCTAAATTAGTAACGATTGCTTAACAAGTGGCTTTATGCGCTTTGATTTATCTATGTTGTTTTATATTATCCCCGCTGCTGTTATTGGAGGTTTGTGGGGAGCAAAATTTAGCAGGATTTTGTCTCCAAAAAAAGTGACCTTTATTTTTCAAGTAATTGTCCTCGTGGTTCTTTTGGTCAATTGTTACAATGCCTTTGTCATCTTACAAACATTAGGAGAATCTAGATTAACGCAAGTCAAAATCACTGAAAAGTCTTTTTTTAAGTGAAAAAAGGAGTATACTGTGATAAAAAAATTCATTTAAAAAAATAAAAATTGGCTGGTGATTTGGATGTTGCGGGAAATGCGTTTAGGAGATGCAGAAGCACTACGAGAAATCAATGCGGAACAATTAGGATATGATGTACCATTAACCGTTACGGTGAGACAAATGAAGAAACTGTTGAAGGAGCCAGAAAAAAATTTTTTCTTGGTCTATGAAGATCCTACTTCTAAAAAAGCAGCTGGCTATGTACAAGCGGAGTCCTATGAATCGATTTTCAGCGATCCGATGTTCAATATTATGGCACTTGCTGTGTCTAAACATGCTGAAAAAAGAGGAATCGGAAAGGCCTTGATGACTGGCGTAGAAGAAGAAGCGAAAAGACGAGGAATATCAGCAATAAGACTTAATTCTGCAGAATACAGAGTAGAAGCACACCGATTTTATGAACGCATCGGTTATCATTCCGATAAAATGCAAAAAAGATTTTTGAAAATCCTGTAAATTTTTATCAAAAAATACCTGGTCATCAAGCCGATACTTGATGATCAGGTATTTTTTTTGACTAAGAAAGTAATTGCATCAAGAAACCTGAGATGATCAAAACGATGGCACCACCAAGCCGATTGCCCATTTGAGCAAAAGCAATAAGTTCCATCCGATTAGCTGCAGATAAGACAGCTACATTTCCTGTACCACCCATCGAGTTGTTGCATAAGCCAGCAGTAATAGTTGATTCGATTGGATATAAACCAAACAAACGACCGACAAATCCTGAAACTACTGAAATCGCGATAACACTTGTCAAACATAAGACAACAAATTGCCATGTCAAAGCAGAAGCCAATACATTTAGATTCAATAACGCAATACCGATACCGGCAAGAACAGCTGCTGTCAAGTTTTTGACAATCAAGTTGTTGAACATGATAGCTGCATCTTCGTAATATTCTGGTAATAGGTTTGCGATTTTACAGATAACAACGATAATGATCATGAATGCGTAAGCATGGACTTTAGGAACAAAATAGTTACCGATTTGTCCTAAGATGAAGAAAGTCAATGATACCATCAAACCGACACCTAATTGTGGAATGGAAGGTTTTACATTTCTAGGTTTTCCATCGCCAAGGTCGTCTTTTTCCATTAATTTACCATTACCGTTGAATTTTGGCATTGATTGTCCCGCACGAGCAACTAACGCTGCACCAATGATAGCTAGGACATTTGTCATTGCTGTCGCAGGAATCAGGCGGGAAATGATAGAAGAAGCGTCCGTACCTAAAACATTTGCATAAATCGTTGATAAAGGCACAGCTCCGGCTCCAACACCACCAGCCATTGCGGGCAATGAGATATATAAAACGGAATTTGCAAAACCATTTCCGATAAGCATACCTACGAGTCCTACGGCAAAAAAGGAGACGACCATTGAAATAAGTGCAACGGGAATAAAACGAACAGAAGCTTTCATCAATAGATTACGGTTCATACCAAGGATGCTACCAGTAATCAAGGCAGCAATATAAAAGTCTAAAAAGCCCATATTGCTGACAAAGTTTTCTGTGGATTTTACTACATACTCAGGTAAGATCCCAAATGTAGCAATCGCGGCAGAGGCAAAGATCGCAAAAACGGAGCCACCACCTAAATAACTTTTGACGATAGGGATTTTTGTTCCGATAAAATGAAATAAATTACCGAAAATGACCAAAACAGCGATTGGGCCAATCATATTCGTCGGTAATTTTCCTAAAGCCATTGCAATGATCAGGACAAGGACCATGATCAAATAAAGGGGCAAACTTACGCCGGTAATTTTTGTTGACCAAAACCCTTCTTTTTTCTTTTCCTCAACTGCAGTTGCAGTTGTTGTTTTTTGTGCCATTTTTACAGATCCTTTCTTATTCTGTATCGTATGAAAAAAGCCAAAGAGAAGCGGCAAAAGAGCAGTAGTTGGCTGGCTGCTGTTTTGCCGCAGTCGCTTTTTTCTTTTTAGACGTCATACAAAGTTTCTGTATGTTCTTTTACTATAACAATCTTAATCTTCTAAAGATTTATATTCAGGAACCCATTTAGCAGATTCAACAGCTTCTTTGATATCCGTGATTTCTTCACGATTCAATTTTTGTGCAACAACTGATTTTGCGACAGTTTCAGCAATCGTTTGAGAGAATTCAGTGATTTTTGCTACTGGAGGCAATATAGCTGCTCCTGGTTTTGTTACATCAACGATTCCGCCTAATGCTCGACTAGCTTGAGAAATGATTTCAGCATTTACTCGTGTAGCTGTTGAAGCAATCAAACCAAGCCCTAAACCTGGGTACATCAACGCATTATTTGCTTGACCGATTTGGTAAGTTACACCGTTATATTCCACATCAGCAGCAGGGATACCTGTTCCAACTAAAGCTTTTCCGTCCGTCCATTCAATCAAATCTTTTGCTTTTGCTTCTGCCAATTTTGTTGGATTAGACAAAGGCATGATGATTGGACGTGGGGTATGAGCCGCCATTTCTTTCACGATTTCTTCAGTGAATGCTCCAGGTTGGGTAGAAGTACCGATCATGATCGTTGGATGGATTGCTTTTACAACTGCTTCTAAGTTTGTCAATTCATCAGCATTAGTGAATTCTGAGCGTTTACGAGCGAATGGGATTTGACCAGGAGTCAATCCTTTTGTATCTTCAAACAATAAACCCTGTTTATCTACTTGATAGAAATGTTGGCGTGCTTCTTCTTCAGGTACACCTTGACGGATCATTTCATCTAAAAGGATGTTTGCGATACCTACACCAGCAGTACCAGCACCAAATGTCAAGATCGTTTGATCTTTCAATTGCTCACCTGATATATTCAATCCACCTAATACACCAGCTAGTACAACGATTCCTGTGCCTTGGATATCATCATTGAAAGTAGTGATTTTATCTTCGTATTTTTCTAAGATCGTTGCAGCATTTCCTCGTCCAAAATCTTCCCAATGTAATAACAATTCTGGGAATAATTCAGTAGCTGATTGAACGAATTGATCAATGAATTCGTAGTAAGTTTCGCCTTCTACACGAGCATGACGATTCCCTAAGTATAATGGATTATTCAATAATTCTTCGTTATTAGTACCAGCGTCGATTGATACAGGCAAGACTTGTGCAGGATTGATACCAGCCGCAGCAGTGTAGACCATCAATTTACCGATAGCGATGTCAACACCGTTCACACCCCAGTCACCCATACCTAAGATTCCTTCTGCATCTGTCACAACGATCAAACGAATGTCGCGTCCACCTGCTGCGTTTTTCAAACTTGCTTTGATATTTTCTGGTTCGTCGATTGAAAGAAATGCAGCATCTTGTGGTTTCAAGAAAATTTCGTTGTATTGTTCGATTGAATCCGCAACGACAGGATCATAAACGACAGGCATGAATTCAACTAAATGTTCGCCCATCAATTTATAAAACAATGTCCGGTTCGTATTGAATAGATTCATTAAGAAGATACGTTTTTCCAAATCGGTCTGTTTGCTTAAGTATTGACCGTAAGCTTGGACAGATTGTTGTTCCAATGTTTGGACAGTACTTGGAAGCATACCAGTGATTCCGTATTTTGCCCGTTCTTCTTTTGTAAAAGCTGTTCCTTTATTTAGAAAAGGATTATTTAATAAGTTTAGCCCTGTAAGCATGAATGATTCCTCCTAAGTTTTAATACAAACGAAGTATAGGAGTCAGATGAGGATATAGTCAAAAAGAGCAGGTATAATAAATTTTATTTATATGAGTAATAGAGTCAAAAGAAATCAAAATAGCGGTATTTGTTCTTTTTATATCAACAATCCTTGCTTGATTACTATGCGTATCTCTTATATGCTAAAGAAAGAAAAGTAGAAGAATAAAAGATATGTTAATAAATAGAATCTCTGAAGAATAAATCACGTGATCGTGACGATAAAGTTCACTTACGTCAGGTGATAAAAAATACATAAGTAGAAAACTAAGAGGAGGATCAGAAAATGAAAGAAGTTCAATTGATCAGAAAAAGCGAACTATCAGAAGGTGGTTGCAATGCGTGCGGCGTAGTAGAAGCAACAAGCTATACATTAAAGCTTGGTGCCAACAAAGCGATAATCTCTGAGTTGACAGTAGGCGGTCTTGTGGACAGTCTGGCGCTTGCTGAAGGTTTTATTGGAGAAGATATTTATGAGATGTTTTCAGAAATCCGTCAGTTAAAAAAAGGGGAAAACTGCATAGAGGTTCATCATGAGAGCCCGAATGTGAGATTCAAACGTGGTGATAATGAGATGATCTTCAATAATCATGTGTCCGATCACACCGAGCTATATGGAATCGTGAATCAAATACTAACTGAGCTTTTTGGATTGGGACCTTATGCGTTCAAGGAAGAAAACGGTAATCCAAAATTAAACGAAGAATGGCAAGAAACGATTGAAACACAAAGAAACAACCCGCACTTATTTCAATAGGCATCCACAGTATTTCGTAAAAGGGACTTTGACACGACTTTTGTCAAAGTCCCATCGTTTTTTATCTATTTGTGTTCTAAACATTTCTTTCAGAGTAGTAACAACTGGAATGACTGAAATGTAAACAGATTATTTGCCTGTATCAATACGGAAGAGTAATATAAAATGTGTAAACGCTATCATATTATTCATTCAATTTTTTATAGAGGGAAGGCATTGAAATGGAAAAAACGTATCAAGCAGGTACAAATGAAGGAATAGTGGATTTTATCAATATGGAAGATTTAGAAATAGCCGCTTCACAAGTGATTCCAGCTGGTGGTTATGGTTACATCAGCAGTGGTGCTGGCGACTTATTTACTTATCAAGAAAATGAACGGGCATTCAATCATCAGCTGATTATTCCTCATGTATTAAGAGATGTAGAATTACCCGATACAACTACACATTTTGACGAAGAAACGCTGACTGCACCAATCATCATGGCACCAGTTGCTGCTCATGGCTTAGCTCATGTGAAGGCGGAGAAAGCTTCTGCAAAAGGTGTAGCAGATTTTGGGACGATCTATACAGCAAGTTCTTACGCTTCTTGTACATTAGAAGAGATAAGAGAAGCAGGCGGGGAGAAAGCACCGCAATGGTTTCAATTTTATATGAGCAAAGATGATGGGATCAATTTGGATATTCTTGAAGTGGCCAAGCGTAATGGAGCAAAAGCAATCGTATTGACAGCGGATGCAACAGTTGGCGGAAACCGTGAAACAGACCGCAGAAATGGGTTTACCTTCCCACTGCCAATGCCGATCGTTCAGGCTTATCAATCAGGAGTAGGCCAAACGATGGATGCTGTGTACAAATCTTCCAAACAGAAGCTTAGTCCAAAAGATATAGAATTTATTGCTGCTCATTCTGATTTGCCAGTCTATGTGAAAGGTGTCCAGTCAGAAGAAGATGTCTATCGTTCATTAGAATCTGGTGCTGGCGGAATCTGGGTATCTAATCATGGCGGCCGTCAACTAGATGGTGGTTCAGCAGCGTTTGATTCGTTGCAATATGTGGCAGAAGCAGTAGATAAACGTGTACCAATCGTGTTTGACAGCGGTGTACGACGCGGACAGCATGTTTTCAAAGCAATCGCATCAGGTGCAGATCTTGTTGCTATTGGCAGACCCGTTATTTATGGATTGTCTTTAGGAGGAAGCACAGGAGTCCGTCAAGTGTTTGATTTCTTTAAAACAGAATTGGAAATGGTCATGCAATTAGCTGGAACACAAACAGTAGAAGATATCAAAAAAATAAAATTGCGTGAGAATCGTTTTATTTAAGATACAAATGACGAAAACAATAGGAGTGCGGCAGTTGATGCCGTACTCCTATTTGTATGGGTCAGAGAAGCATTAATAGAATAAGTTGAAATGAAAAAAAGAAAATTGAAATGTTTTTTCATACTTAATAAAAAAATAAGAATATTCATGTAAACGATTTTATTGCTTTTTTCTCTTTTTATACAAAAAGGGACAGAATTTCAAGTAAGCGGATGAATTCATGAGGATTTTTTGCATGCTGTCTCTACTATACTTAGGTCACTAAGAAAAAGGAGTGATTTATTATGAAAAAGAACATGATTGGGACATTATTACTTTCAACACTTCTTCTAGGCGGCTTGGCAACCCCAGCTTTTGCTGAAGGTCAAGCAACTTCAAAAGGAGATATTACCTTTACTGAGCCAACAAATACTGTCGTACCCCTTGATCCTACTGATCCTTCTAAACCAGTAGAGCCGGCAGATCCGGAAAATCCAGGAACTGGCCAGACAGGTCCTTTAACGCTGGATGTAGTTCCCGAATTGCCGTTTGGTACACACGAGATTGAAAGCGGAACAAAAACATATCAAATAGACGCTTCAAAAAATGATACACCTTATCTTCAAGTATCAGATCGTCGAGGTGTAGGTGCAGTCGGGCAAGCGCAAGGATGGAACGTGACAGTTTCGGTTTCAGATTTTGTAAACGGTTCACAAGTTTTGCAAGGGGCTGAATTGGATTTTGGGACATCCACTGTGAAAAGTACCTCAGATAACGAAGCCACTGCACCAACTAGTCAAGCTGTGACTGGATTAAGTAAAGCAAGTGCAGCGACACCAATATTTACAGCAGCAAAAGACCAAGGTCTAGGAACATGGCTTTCTGTTTATGATCCAGCAAATATCACGCTGAAAGTACCTAAAGCAGCAGCTGGAACATTCACGGCTGATTTGACTTGGAACCTCGTGGCTGGCCCAGTAGCATAGAATATGAAATGAATTCAACAAACTGCGGTGAAAATACTATGGGTGAAGAATCTTTTTACCGCAGTTGTTGTTGAAAGGATGTGGTGGACAATGAATCAAAGTAAACGACTGTTTGTTTCGTTTTTTTCTATTTTAAGTCTATTTTTCATTTTTCCGTCAATCAGTCAAGCAGAGGATTCAGCAGGAGACTTTGGGATCAAACCGGTATTTCCAGAGAATCAAATAGATAAAGCAATCGGTTATTTTGATTTATTAGTGGCACCGGAACAAAATCAGACACTGGAAGTAATTATCAGCAATTCTTTAGATCAAGAACGAACATTTGAGGTCTCTGTTAATCCGGCGGTAACGAGTGATGGTGGAACAATCGATTATAGTCAAAAAAATCCAACGCTAGATGGGACCTTGCCGTTTGATGTCCGTGACGTTTTGACCGTTGCCATAAAGGAAGTCAATGTACCAGCGCATGCTGAAACAACTGTACCTGTAGAAGTAAAAATCCCAGCTAAAAGCTTTAAGGGACGTGTATTAGCGGGTATTCATGTTTCACCTAAAGAAGAAGCTGAAACAGAAAATGCTACAGAAGGTGCACAAATAAAAAATCGTATTGCTTATAATCTCGCAGTCGTTTTACAAGAAAGTCAAGAGACGATAGAACCGGATCTGAAACTTTTATCAGGAGATTTGAACGAGGTCAATGCAAAGCCCACTGTCCAGCTTCGTTTCCAAAATCCTCAGCCTACGATTATCAGCAATTTGATATTTACGAGCAAGATCTATTATGAAAATCAGCTTTATATTGAAAATACGTCTAATGCATTTTTAGTTGCACCAAATTCGAATTTTCACTTGAATCTTGATTTAGCTGGTGATAAAGCAAAAGCCGGCGATTACCGCGCAGAAATCATAGCAAAATCAGGTGACAGTAATGAATGGCGATTTACACAAAACTTTACGATCAAAAAAGAAAAAGCACAGAAAGTAAATGAAAATTCCGTTTTTGCAGTACAAGAACAATCTTTCCCATGGCTTTATGCAGGATTGGTTGCTGCAGTTCTTGTATTACTGTTGATTTTGCTGTTTTTGTGGATCCACAAGAAAAAGAAAAAAGGAGAAACAACACGATGAGGTGATTTCGTTGAAAGCATCAATCTTATTAGGAGGGATTATTGCAAGTTTGCTGTTCTTCAGCTGGCAAGAGCCAGTCCAAGCAGATACCAAAAGTTCAGGCACGATTACATTTTATGATCTAAGTCCAGTTCCGCATCCAAGTGGTTCAGTCAATGGCACATCAAAACAGCAGACACAGCCATCGATTTATAAAGAGGCTAATCAACATGGCGTATTTCCGGAGACGAATGAACAAAGGATCCGTTTTCTTTATTTGATCATTGGTATAGAATTATGGCTTCTTGTGTGGTTGTTGTTATGGAGAAGAAAGGAAAAGGAGGATGAACATGTTGCTACAAAATAAATTTACATTTTTTCGCTCCTTCTTTTTTACTTCGCTTTTTGTTTTAAGTATATTTATCTTTTCACCTTCGGCAGAAGCTGTTGGAGCAACGCCTCCTACCATTTCTTATGATCCGTACACATACGAAAATATCGTACCTCCAAATGGTGGACGTAGTGCAGTGAATGGCGGGAAGCTTGTCCAACTAACTGGGGCTAACCAGTTGCCTAAATTGACTGCTACTTATTTAAACGATGGTTCAAATGATCCTTGGAAAGGTGGCACGGTCCGTTTTCATTGGGAAAGTCATGTGAAACTAACAAATGTACTTGATTTGGTGAATATCACTGCACAAGGTTTTGCCTTCGTTGCAATCATTAATTTACCGGAACATGTATCAAGCAGTGATGTATTAAAAGCAATTGACTGGAACAACGCCTACTTGTATATTGCCGGTGCCCCCATCAAGGTTACTAGCGGAAGTTTATTATCAGCAGGAAGCCATACTTTACGTTTTGGGATGGGTTCGTGGGATACAAATACTCTCCTGCCAGATATCATCGCTATTATTACGCGAGGCGAGTTCAATGTTGACGATGTCCCGCTTCAATTTGATATTACAGCTAATGTCGCGAAGATGACAGAAAACGGAGATAAATATGATACGAGTCCAAACAAAATTTTGACCAAAGGTAAATTACAACCTTCTATATCTAAAAAAGCTATTTTTTCTGTTGATTTTTATGACTCGAATAATATTATCCAAGATCGTATGTTCAATTCGATCTTAGCTCCAGCTGCAGGTAGATTTTATCCTAAATTAACTGGTGGAAAATTGAATCCAGGAGCGTATGCATTTTCTGCAAGTGCAGAGATAAATACGTGGAATAGTTACATTTCACCAAGTGATTCAACAGGAAAATATAATACATTTGCTGATACTACAGAATACGTGGATGGGAATAACCAGAACCTTCCAGGCTCAACCAATAATCGAACACTAACGATGGGGTTGACTGAAGGACGTTTTGATCAATTACCGTCTACTCGCTTTGATCGTGTAGTCAATTATTTTACAGGAAAAAACGTCACACAAGGAGCAGCGCTGACTCATACTCCAGCAAGCACAAGTGGATTGAATCAGTCAACCAATATTGTATATAGCGGGAAAGATGCGCAAGGTGGATTGCTTTCTCCCGTTGCTTTAAAGGTATTGGAGCAGTATAAGCTAGACGGTACGGTTTTACCAACAAATTTAACAGCTGATAGTCAGTGGGGAAAGCTCCTTTCTCCTGCGCCGTACCAAGTCATGGCCAATTGGTCAGCAACTGAATTAAAAACGGGGTCGATCCATTACAGGCTTTATTCGAAAGGAACCCAAAAATTAGCGGCAGGATGGACAGATCAACTTTTCCAAACGATCTCATCAAATAATGGCGGCACAACTACAGCTACTTCTACACTACCTGCATTGGCTTCAGGGCAATATTATTTTGATTATCGCTTGGTGGACGATGTACTTACTAACCTGTATCCTTCTTTTGCGTACAAATGGCAGTCTGAACAAGCGGGAATCACCACTCTTCCCCAAATAACAGTGGCTAATTTTCCATCAGTGAGTGCAGACAGCCAGCTAAAAAATCTTAGCAGACAACCGGATGAAGGAACCCCATTATCTGCACTATCAGGGGATACGATACAAGAAAATGTGACATTCACGTTGACAAAATCTGGGGATGCGATCACCGACAAAAAAATCACGATCTCACTTCCAGAAAATACTACTTATATCAATGGTACCTTAAAATTAAATGGTACAACTGTCGCAGATACCGGCGTTCAACAAGGAGTATCTGTCCCAGCAGATTTATTGAGCAAAGTCGGCGATACTATTCATCTTACTTACAACTATCAATTAAATACTGTAGATACTTCTGTGCAATCTGTCAGCATACCGACAAAGGCAGCTGTACTTTCTAGCAATATTACATTAGCAGATGGTGTTAAGCTTCCTAATCCAGTTGTCCAAACATCTTCCAAAACAATTCTTGTCCCCAAACAAGAATTGACATTAGTTGATGTACCAGATGATTTTACATTTGGCAACGATCTCCCCAAACCGTTGAAGACAAGTTATTATGAAGCAAAAGGCGATTTTTCTTTTGATGTACGGGATACTCGGCTTCCAAGCACGTCTCCTTGGCAACTGACAGGTACATTGACTTCTTCATTTAAGAATGATCAAGGTCAAGAATTAAGCGGAACAAAATTGTACTTTAATCATGCTGGATCAAAGCAATTGATCCAATAAGGACAAAACACGATGATTTATCAAAGTGATGGCACAGCTAAAGGAGAGGTTCTCGTTGACTTTCCCGATACCGATGGTTTACTCTTAGAGGTAAATAGCAGTACGAACGCTCAACCTGGCGTAAGGTATCAAGGCACGATCACATGGGAACTGTCAGCTGGGCCAATCAGCTAAGTGATCAGAATTTGTATGGATCTGTGACAACTGTCGCAGATCCTCTTTTTCAAGGATGAGAAGGAAACTTCTGCTGTTAAAATCAGAAATGCTTGGAGGAGTGGACTTGGAACTTTTCAGTTTGCTTGAAAAAAATGAACAACGGCAAATCAAACTTTTTCAACTTTTATTAGAGGAAAAAGGAGAGATCTCTGTTAATAACGTACTAGCCCGCTTATCAATCGATCGGTCTACCTTGAAAGAAGATTTATTTTATTTACAAGCTAGTTTGGAAAACATCGAACAACTGGAAATCGTTATCCAAGAAGGATACATTTTATTGATCAGACATGGCAATATAGCAGCTATCGATGTTTATTATCATTGCTATTTGCGCTATTCTACAAAATATCAAATCCTTCTTTATCTGTTAGAATATGGCTCATTTGATCGGCAGAAACTTGTTATGGAACTTAATATCAGTTCGGCTACTTTGTCGCGTAGAGTGAAGGAATTAAATGATTCTTTAAAAGAGTTTCATTTGAAAATAAAAAGCGGGCGTTTGACTGGCCCAGAAAATCAAATCCGCTATTTCTATTTTCAATTATTTTGGTTTGGTCGCCCCTACCTTGAAAATAAAAAAGAATACAGCGATTTATCAGGAAACACTTTTTTAGATCTGCTACAAAAAGAGTTCAGTTTTGCCATTACAGAAGAAGGGCGACTGAAATTTGAAATATGGCTTTCCATTATGAAGAAACGGATGCGCTGTACGAAAAAAGCCAAACCAGATTATAGTAATCTTCCTGTTGGATTGTTTCAAACGACACAATTTTTATTGGAGCTTCATACATTTTTGACCCGTTATTTCTTTCAATATGCCTTTCCTTGGGATCAAAACGAAACGTTGGTTTTTTATCTTTTCATGATCAGTAACTTTACATTAGATACACATAATTCACATGTTCAGGAATTTTTGATAAGCGAAAAATACTAAGATGACGTAGTGGCTCAATTGAATCGAACGTTTAAACAATCGATAGAAGAATATTTTTCTTTCTATGCTTTTCCAGAAGAGATTTCGCAAAAGATTGCGTTAACAGTGATGCAAAATCACGCTCATTTTGCTTATTTTAGAGGATGGATGAATATTTTTGGTCAAGAAGGATTGAAACAACGGTTAACTGAAGTAGAAGATAAACAATTCCTTGTTTTATGTGAAAGGCTGGTCAGACAAACATTTGCTATTGTGGATTTTACTGAAGCAGACGAGGAAAATGCCCGTTTTGAATTATTTGCTCGCTATGCATCTATTTTACGAACGCTAATCAAGCAATTGGAATTGCGTTTGCAAATTGCTTATGATCTTCCGTACGAAAGGCTAATGGCGGATATCGTGAAAGAAATCATTCAAGAACAGTTGTTGAATACGATCAAATATGATTTAGTGGAATACGAGAAAGACAAGCAATATGATGTTATTTTGACTAGCCAATTGAAAGAATACCCGTCACAGAAGTCCGCTAAAGTTTTTGTATTTACGAGTAATGAATTTAACTATGATTTTCCCTATTTGAACCAATTTTTAAAAGAATGCTATTTAGAAAAATTGAATTTAAGGATGAATAAAACATGAAAATCGTGATCATTGGTGCTTCCCATGCAGGCATCACCGCTGCCCTAAATCTATGCAAACTTCAACCGGAGGCAGAAGTTCTGTTGATCGATGAAAATCACAAAGATGGATTAGGCTATGTTTCAAATGGGATCAATCTTTATTTAAAAGGAAAGATACATAGTTTAGCTGAAGCTGCAAACAACGAGCGGACTCTTCAAGCAAGTGGTGCAAAACTGATCACCGAATGGAGAGTAACTGAACTTGATCCAGACAAGCATCAGCTCATCCTCACTTCTGAGGAAGGAAAAAAAGAAACCCTAACCTATGATAAACTAATCGTGGCAACAGGTTCATCTCCTGCTACTTTATATAAACAAATTGAAGCTGAAAATGTCTACACCTATAAAAATCTAGTGCAATCTAAACAAGTACTTGCCGCTTTGAAAGAAGCAAAAGAAGTAGTGATTTTTGGTGCTGGTTATATTGGGTTAGAATTAGCAGATGCTTTGAGAAATAAGGGACATATGATTCATTTAGTTGATTACATGCCGAATGTTTTATCAAGATATTTCGATAAAGATATGATTGGCAGTTTTCAAAATCAGCTGAAAAACAAGCAAATCAACTTTCATCCAAATGAATTTTTGATTGATTGGAAAAAATCAGGAGAAGAAGTAGTATCCGTACAACTTTTGTCTCAAACACTGAAGGCAGATATCGTCATTTTTTCTGCTCAAACTTGTCCAAATACGTCATTGTTAAAAGACAAAGTGGCATTGTATGAGGACGACACTGTGATGGTCAATGAATACCTGCAGACAAGTGATTCGGATATCTATGCGATTGGCGATATCGTTCCAGTCAGTTTTGACAAAAAAGAACGGCATCTCTTTTTGCCCTTAGTTACTCGAGCTGTACATATGGCGAGAGCGGTAGCGTTGACTTTGTGCGAGCAGCCGACTGCTTATGATCTCAAACAAAAGATAACAGCAACGGTCATTACCGACCACTTTTTAGGAACTGTTGGGTTGACAGAAGACGAAGCACCATTTTTGGAACAAAGTGCCTGTTCTTGTTCAGGAGAGTTCGACCTATTTCCACAATACTATGAAGAAAATAAAACAGTAAATGCAAAGCTGATCTATCATCCAGATACATTAGAAATCATTGGCGGACAGCTGATAAGCCAAGAATTTTTATTATCAGATTTGAACTTGCTTGCTGATATCGTGAAACAAAAAACCACGATTCCACAGTTAGCAGTTGAAAACTTTGGATTTTTGGCTGAATATACCCCACGTTTTCACTATCTCAATGAGTTAGCTTTTAAAGTACTAGCTAAGAGAGCAAATCGCAATAGAGTAGAAAAAAGACCGTGAGAAACATCACGGTCTTTTATTATGTGAAATGCTATTTTTATAATAAAAAAACTGAAAACTACTAACTAAAAAGCGTTTAGACATCATAAGAAGAGATAATAAAAAAGCGAAAATGTATTTTGAGCATAATATTCGCCAAAAATTTATCAAGTGATAAAATTATTGTATAAAATAATTATTTCAAGAGGAGGAATTAAATGTTTTTAGCATTAAATGAAATTATGCATTCAAAGTTACGTTACGCATTAGTTGCAGGGGTGATGTTTTTAATCGCCTACTTGGTATTTTTTTTGACCGGGTTAGCTTATGGCTTAGCTCAAGACAATCGAACGGCGGTTGACAAGTGGGAGGCAGATTCGATCGTTCTTTCGAAAGATGCAAATTCAAATCTAGGGATGTCCATGATTACTAAGAAGACCGCAGAAGAAGTCGAAGGTGGAAAAGTGGCCTATCTTGCCCAAACTCCAGGAGTCGTGACTAGTAAAGACAGTACAGATGAAGGAAAAATCAATGTTAGCTTCTTTGGTATCGATAAAGATCAGTTCATCATGCCGAATCTTGTTGAAGGAAAAGCTTTTAATAACGATGATGAGGCAATAGGCGATAGTAGCCTGAAGGAAGAATATGGTCTAGCCGTAGGAGATACGGTCAAGTTATCTGGTAGTGATAAGACGTTTAAACTAACTGGTTTTACGGATCATGCCAAGTTTAATGTTTCACCGGTTCTTTATACGACCATCAATGCTTACCAACAAATCCGTTTCGAAAAAGAAGACACAAGTGAGAATGCACGGATCAATGCAATAGTTGTCAGAGGAAAAATCAACGATTTACCTGAAGACTTGGAACAGATCAAAATTTCTAAATTCATCAATGAATTACCTGGATACAATGCACAAGTATTGACTTTTGGGTTTATGATTGGCTTTTTGATTGTTATTGCGGCTATCGTGATCGGGATTTTTATTTATGTACTGACGATGCAAAAAATCAATATCTTTGGTGTAATGAAAGCCCAAGGAATCACGGGAGGATTTATTGCACGCTCTGTAGTGGCACAAACATTCATTTTATCCTTTGTTGGTATTCTTCTTGGTCTAGTGGGAACAGTGGGAACATCTCTTGTTCTACCTGATGCGGTTCCATTCCAAAGCAATTGGCTATTTTTTGGCGTCATTAGCTTGTTGATGTTGGTAGTGGCTGTGTTAGGCGCACTATTTTCTGTTCGGACGATCGTGAAAATCGATCCGCTGAAGGCCATTGGATAAGAAGGAGGAAGAACATGAAAGCAATAGAATTTAAAGAAGTAGAAAAAAGTTTCCAAGATGGCGACCAAGTAGTAAAAGCATTGAAAGAAACAACAATGAGTATCGATAAAGGGGAATTTGTTGCGATCATCGGTCCTTCGGGATCAGGAAAAAGTACCTTTTTGACTTTAGCAGGCGGATTGCAGACACCTAGCAGCGGCTCTGTATTTATCAATGATCAGGAATTCAGTAATCAAAAAGAAAGCGAACGCGTTAAACTCCGTTTCAAGGAAATTGGTTTTATTTTGCAAGCATCAAATCTGGTTCCTTTTCTGACAGTAAAAAAGCAGTTGTTATTAGTAGATAAAATCAAACATGAACATCGGCAAAAAGAAGCAAAAGAATTATTTGAGCAGCTTGGCGTGGATAAGCTGATCAACAAGTATCCAGAAGAACTATCTGGTGGTGAAAGACAAAGGGTGGCAATTGCTCGTGCATTGTACAATGATCCGTCTATTATTCTAGCAGATGAACCAACTGCCAGTTTGGATTCAGAAAAGGCAAGAGAAGTAGTCGATATTTTGGCAAAAGAATCAAAAGAAAAAAATAAAGCAACGATCATGGTGACGCACGACACACGGTTGATTGACAAATGCGATAGAATATTTATGATGGAAGATGGTGTATTGAAAGAAAAAGAATAACCAAAAAGTAGGTGGAAAAATGGTCCATCGATACAATAAAGACACGCAACAAAAAATTTTAAAAGAAGCGGCTGACTTGTTCATGTCCAAGGGCTATCTTGGTACTTCAACAAGAGAGATCGCACAAAAAGTTGGGATCACCCAGCCCAATCTTTATCACTATTTTAGTGATAAAGAAAAGTTATATACAGCAGTATTAGAAAAGCACTTAGAAGATGTTGGGAAAGCGTTGAGAGAAATCGTCCAAACAAGCGAAACGAGATTTCAAGTGACGTTGACAAAAATGGCTCAATTTTTGATTGAGACGCATCTTGTTGATTTATTTCTGATGCTTCACGACCTTGAAAGCAATCTTTCCAATGAAACGAGAGATCATCTTTTCTTTCTATGGAAGAAAAATTATCGTGAACCATTTGAAGAAATTTTTTCAACAAACCAATCCGTGTTAAGAAACGGGATTACCAAAGAAATCGCAGCAAGGCATTTTTTCTTAGTGTTGGCACCGTACATCACTCGATCAAAAAGACCTGTAGAAGAACCGCTAAATGTGGCACAATTGATCGATTTATATTTGAATGGTGTATTAGGACAAACGTAAAGCTGTTATATGTGGAGAAAAACAGTTAGGTAAAGAAACAAGATATGACGAAAATCGTTGTATCTTGTTTCTTTTTTATACGGCTAGTTTTTCATGCATAAAATTTTGTTATTCTCTCATAATTATCATGGGATATTTTATTTATTATTTCATTCTAATTGAATCGTTATCAAAAGGGATTTAACCAAAAAGTAGTTTTTGTTTACTTATAAATAACGTAAACAATATAAAAGAAAACGTTCGCAAACAGAATTACAGAATGTTACTATTTAGTTGTAATTATAAAGTCAATGTTTCTGGTGCGTTTGTTCTGTCGGCGATCTAGGAGGTGTTTTTATTTAATAACACAAATAATTAATTATTTGTAGAATGAAAGAAACTATTTATTTGGTGGATGAATCATAACGAATAGACAAAAGGAGGTTTCAAAATATGTCAAAAATGAAAAAAATCAGTTTAGCCGTAATGTTATTTTCTTCGGTGATGTCTGTCACATCTCCGTTATTAGGACAAAAAGACTCTGTCTATGCCGAAGAAACAGCTCAAGTTGTTCCAGCAAAAGAATACCGGAATGTCATGTATTATGGAGATTGGTCCATCTGGGATGGTGAAGGGAAATTTCTTCCTCAAGATATTCCAGCGGATCAGCTAACACATTTGAACTTTGCCTTTTTAGATTTTGATAGCGAGGGGAATCTGACATTTACAGATGCAGATGCTGCTGTAGGTGCATCTTTAGAACAACCTGGCGTAGGATGGAACACACCAAGTTCTGGGATTTTGAATGCAATCCAAGATTTACGCGGCAAAAATAAAAATCTAAAAATAGGCGTATCTTTAGGCGGATGGTCAAAATCAGGAGACTTTTCAGAAGTGGCAGCTGATCCAGTAAAACGTAAAAATCTAGTAGAAAATATCACGAAATTTATTAAGTATACCAATATGGATTTTGTCGATGTCGATTGGGAATATCCAGCTGATGTCCGTCAGCCAGATCTAGTAGATAATGTAAACGATGAAGGAACACCACATGCCAAACCGGAAGACAAAGAGAATTACATCACGCTTTTAAAAGAGATTCGCGAGTCAATTGATCAACAAGGAGAAAAGTTAGGGAAAACATATGAATTATCTGTAGCGCTTCCTTCTTCCAGAGAAAAATTAAATGATGGGATTGACATTCCTAAATTATTCTCTGTGGTCGATTTTGCCAATATCATGACCTATGATTTGAATGGGGCATGGAGTCCCAACAGTGCTCACCATACGGCACTATATGGCAATCCAGATGATCCTAATTATGAAGAAGGTCTTTCTGTCGATCAGACAGTCAAATTTTTACAAAAAGAAGGAGCTCCTTCCGACAAAATCGTGATTGGTGCAGCTTTTTATACACGCGGCTGGCATGAGGTAGAAAGCGGGGATAACAAAGAGCTACCTGGTTTGTTCCAATCAGCAAAAGCAAGCAACCAAGATGCCGATCAAACACCTTCTTACGGTGCCAAAAACAAAAACGATCTCGTTTCAGGAAATGGTGGTAGAGCTGGCGGCGTCTGGCCTTATCGGAATATCGCTGATTTGATTGATCAAACAGCAGACTTAAAAGAATATTGGGATGATGTAGCGAAAGCACCTTATATGTACAGTAAAATAACAGGAGAATTCTTTACTTATGACAATGTCAAATCTGTCAGCTACAAAGCAGAATATGTAAAAGAAAATGAATTAGGTGGAGTAATCTCCTGGATGCAATCACAAGATAAGGAAACCAACAGTAGTAAGAGAGACGAGCTGACTAATGCGATCAAACAAGGATTATTCGGTGACGAAAAACTGTCAGAACAAGAAATAATTTCCTCCCCGTTAGCGATTGATGTGGATATTTCTACTTATAGTGAATATGGTGCGAATGGTTATAACATCACTATCAAGAACAACGAGCAGCTTAACGAAACTTCTAGTGTATTGAGTGCAGTGGAATTAGCCCAAGAAACAATCAAATTCCCTAAACTATATATTCCAATCCATTCAGCTGAAAGCCTAAGTGCCGGAGATTACAAAGCTGGAACAGTAACGATAGAAAATGGGTATGTCGTGATTGATTTAGCTTCTGTATATGACGGTAAACATATCGAGCCAGATGCTTCTTATGAATTTAGATTAAGATCAAGTGATGAAAATCCAACAGTCGATCGAATTGGCCATATTGCGTTAGTCCAAAGAATCGGAGATGAAGGAGCGGAAATCAATCGGCAAGTCATCTATGGAAAAGAACTGATACCGGATCCATCCGATACGCAACCCCCATCTGTACCCGAAAATCTAGCTGTTTCAGATATTCAAGGAACACAAGTTACTTTGAGTTGGGAAGAATCAACAGACAATAATCAGGTGGCAGGTTATTACATCTATCGTGATGGTCAGCGTGTAGCACAAACAGCTCATACTCGATATACAGATACAGGTTTGGAGACAAATACACCGTACACTTATACAGTCAGTGCATTTGACGCTTCTGGAAATGTATCTGAGAAAAGCTTGCCGATAACGATCACAACGAAAAGCGAAGACCCTGCTCCAGGATACGAAGAATGGAACCCAGAAAAAGCTTATGTCAAGGGAGACATCGTCACTTATAAAGGGAAAGTTTATCAGGCAAAGTGGTGGAATCAAGGGGAAGAACCAGGTTCTAATGAGTGGGGCGCATGGGAACTGATTGGTTAAATTTGCTGTTTATTTGAAAACACGGGGCTGTGACAAAACGTTTGTCGCAGCTCCTTTTTTGCGTACTTAAGCTGATTTTAAGTTTTGACCCTTAGTCTGGATCTACGAGGTGAGAGTCAAGCATGAAAAAAATAATTGGAGCTTTTGTATGTGCAATCATTATCATTATTATCTGTTTTCAAATAGATGTTTTTGGTCAAAAAAAGATAGTTGGGCAAACAGTCAGCAGTACGAACAGTACGGTTACAAAGACAAAGGAATCATCTGATGACACAAAACAAGAGACATTAGTCAAAATCGGAAAAAATGACCGTACACTATATACAGATGACTCGCTAACGACCCCATTAGCAACTATAAACGGCGGAGAACTGACGGAGTTTCTTTCCGAAACAAAAAATGCTTATCAGATCAAGACAAATGATGGCTATACTGGATATTTAGCCCTCGAAGATGGAACCAAAGTCACAAAGAATATACAAACAAAACCGAAAGAGTTATCTGATGCAGTGATTGTATTAGATCCTGGGCATGGCGGAAATGATACTGGGGCATTAAGCAATGATGAACAAACAGAAGAAAAGGATATAACATTAAGTACAGCCATAAAAGTAAAAAAGGCGCTAGAGGATGCTGGAGCAACGGTTTATTTGACCCACACTACAGATGAATTAGTACAGCTTGGAGATATATGCGACTACAGTGAAGAAAAAAAGGCAGATGTCTTTATCAGCTTACATGCAGACTCTACGGAATATGCGAATGAAGCAACTGGGATCACGACATATTATTACTATGGACAAGAGGAAACATTAGCACAAACAATCGCTGATTCCTTCACTGATCTGCCTCTGGATTCAAGAGGAATCTCCACTGGGAACTATCAAGTTCTTCGAGAAAATCTTCAACCTTCTATTTTAATCGAGATGGGTTATATGAATAATGATGGTGATTTAGAGGAATTAGTAACAGACAGTTATCAGCAGCAGATCGCTGCAAGTTTGACACAAGCATTGACCACCTATTTTCAGCAATAAATAAGGAAAGAGGTTGTGACAGAAGTGGTCAGCTTCAAGAAATAAGAAGGAATTTACGAAAATTGCTTCTCAAATTTTTGTGAAATTTCGGCTTATTTTTCGAAGAAGCTACTTCTGGAACACCGTTTAAGAAAGAGGTCGTGAGCCTGCCGTTCAGCTCCGAGTCACAAGGAGCAATTTCAAAAAACAGCTTCTCATGTTTGATGAATATTGTGACTTGTGACCGAGGAGTTGGCAGGAGAACACCGTTTAAGGAAAGAGGTTGTGAAAAAGCTGTCCTGCATCAAGTAATAAGAACAGCCAAACAAAAATAGCTTCTCCTATTTTTCGTTTGGTTGGACTTATTATCGCAGATACAAGCTTTTGAACACCGTTTAAGGAAGAGGTTGTGAAATCAGCATTCTGATCTGAGTATTAGAGAAACAAACGGAAAAATAGCTCCTCATATTTTGCCGTTTGTTGAGCTAATATCGAGGGTCAGCTAATTGAACACCGTTTATTCGGAATAAGGGACTGTGACACGACTTATGTCACAGTTTTTTTATTTTTTTATTAGCTTCAACGCTTTTTCTGTATTGGCAAAGTGAAGTTTGGCATATTTTTCAAGCATAGGCATGCCGCCTTTTTCTAATAGTTTTGCCGCTATTTGATCAGATTTCGTTCCAGCTCCTGAGGGAAGGGTGATTCCAGCTTCAGCTGATGCTTTGTCTAACTCTTCTAAAAAGCTGGCACGACTGATGATAGAAGCAGCAGCAACAGCTAAATGATATTGTTCTCCTTTAGTAACGAAGTACAGTTTTTCTTGCAAGTGATTTTTTTCTAAACGCGCATATTTTTTAAAATTTGCTTCTGGCGTAAACTGATCAATCAAAATCGCTTCTGGTTTTTCTGGTGCGATCTTTTTTAGCAGCAAATGGATTGCTTGATTATGCAAAGCGACTTTCATCCGAACAGCATTGTATTTTGGCTGGATCTCATTGTATTTTTCTGGGGGCAAGACAAGTAGTTTGTAAGGGATAGTTTCTTTTAAGACATCAGCAAGTTGGATGATTTGGCTATCTTTTAACTCTTTTGAATCTCGAACACCAAGTTTACGTAATTCTGCAAGCTGATCACGTTTCACATAAGCAGCACATACTGTTAGTGGACCGAAATAGCTGCCATTTCCGACTTCATCGCTACCTAAAACGGATAATTGACTGATATTTTTTGGCAAAGAAGAGACCGTTCTTGCTGGTTTGGCCTGCTTATCCTGTGCCTGTCCCCAGCGCTGAGCTTCCGTTTCTGCGTTTGCCCCTTGGAACATCACTTTTCCTGATGTGTAAGCAGTGATGGTCGTCCCGTCTTTTTTAGCAGCAAAGATAGTATAAGGAATCTGTTTATTTAACAAATAAGAGCGATAGTGTGCTTTCATTTGACTAAGTTGGTCGTTCGTTGCTTTGATAATGACGTTGCTCATAAAATTCTCCTCGTTTTTATACATAAATCTATACCGCAACTCCTGACTTTTCGTTTTCTAAGAGGTTGCGAGACATAGCATTTTTTTAAAGTTTATCATATAATAGTTAAGTATGTGAAAAATATTTGTGGAGAACGGTGAAAGAACCAACTTCATGGTACACTAAATAAAACTTTCATCAAATAGGAGGAAATGATTCGTATGGCGCACGAAAAAACACGCTACAAAGCAGTGATTGCCAACCAAACATATACTATTATCGGACGGGAAACCAAGCATCATATGGATATCGTAACGAAGCTGATCAATGAGCAGTTAGCAGAATTGAAACAATTATCACCACAAATGGATAATGAACAAGCAGCGATCTTGATGGCTGTCAATGCGCTTTCGGATCAATTGAAGAAACAAGAAAGAATCTTGGAGCTAGAAGAAGAAACAGCAGAATTAAAGAAAAAAATGATCAAATTTACAGAGCTTGAAAATCGCGTAAAACGCATGGAAGCAATCGAGAATGAAGCTCGAGAAGTACTGAAAGAAAATGGTCAAGCAGATTATACTATTAAAAATCATGTGGAAGCACAGCAGATTTTAAATGAAAAACGAAAAGGACAAATCAAACAAAAATCTTCTAATTAAGATCCTTTTATCAAAATAAGAAAAATTTAAAAAAGTTAGAAGAGAAAGGAACGTAGCATGCTGAGTTTGCTGATTTTATTTTTATTGCTAATTGCGTTTTTTTCTGGAGCACGTCGCGGGTTTGCTTTACAATTCATATTCGCAATCGGATATGTGTTGTCATTTATTGCTGCCCAGCATTTTTACAAACCATTAGCAAGTCATTTGGAATTATACATTCCATACCCAGCTGTCACCCCGACATCAAAGTTAGCATTTTTTGATCAAGTATTTGCCTTTCACCTAGATGAAGCTTTTTATGCAGGAACGGCTTTTCTGATCATTTTGCTGATTGGCTGGCTGATCACCCGATTTGTGGGGGTCTTTGTCCATGGATTGACATATGTGCCGATCTTGAGACAGGTAGACTGGATTGCAGGAGGTATCCTGTCACTAATCATGGCTTACGTTACTATATTTTTGATTTTGCAGTTACTTGCCTTTGTTCCATTAGATGTGGTCCAAAATCAATTCGGCGAGCATAGTTTCGCTCGTTTTATCGTTGAGAGAACGCCCTTTCTTACCAACAAGATGTATGAGCTTTGGGTAACGAATATTTTGAATTAAGGAAAATAGGGCTAAAAAATATTTTTTTAGAAAAACTTTTACAAGAATGTTTTGTTTTTTGTACACAGTAGTTTATTTAAGAAGGCTGCGCAACGTATGTCCGGCACAGCCCTTTTTTCATAGTGAAAGATAAGGTGATAAAATGAATAACCGAATCCTTGAAACATTGGAATTTGAAAAAGTCAAACAGATGGTCAAACAATTTGTAGTGACTGCACAAGGAAAAGAAGAACTGGCAGAATTGGTACCAGTGAGCGAGAAACAAACGATCACAGAATGGCTTCAAGAAACTGAGGATGGGTTGAAAGTACAACGTCTGCGAGGCGGGATTCCTATACCAAAACTTGAAAATATCCGCCCTCATATGAAACGGATCGAAATCGGGGCAGATTTGAATGGAGTGGAGCTTGCACAAGTTTCCAGAGTGTTATCTACGACAAGTGAATTGCATCGGTTCATTGATGATCTTTCTGACAGTGAAATTGAATTTGCGCGTTTGTATATGTGGGCAGATCAGCTAGTCACGATTCCTGTTTTAAGTCGCCGTTTAAAGGAAGCAATCGATGAAGACGGACGCGTGACCGACGATGCTTCTCCTGAGCTAAAAATCATAAGACAGAACATTCGTCGCAGTGAACAAGCTGTTCGTGAACAGTTAGACGGAATCGTCCGCGGGAAGAACGCAAAATATTTGAGCGATGCAATCATCACCATGCGAAATGACCGCTACGTTATCCCAGTCAAACAAGAATACCGCGGTGTATTTGGCGGTGTAGTCCACGATCAAAGTGCTTCAGGACAGACTTTATTTATTGAACCAAAACAAGTGGTGGATTTGAATAATCGTTTGCGTCAATATCAAATCGCTGAACGAAATGAGATTCAACGTATTTTAAGTGAACTTTCTGCAGAACTTGTTCCACATCGTCAAGAAATCATCCACAATGCTTATGTGATTGGTAAAATGGATCTGATGAATGCAAAAGCACGATTTGGTAAAGAACTAAAAGCCATCGTGCCGGGAATCAGTGAAGACAATCATGTCGTCTTGAAACAAGCAAGACATCCGCTGATCGATCAGGAAAAAGTAGTTCCTAATGACATCGCAATTGGAAAAGACTATCAAGCCATCGTCATTACAGGACCTAATACAGGTGGGAAAACGATCACGTTGAAGACTTTAGGTCTGTTACAGCTGATGGGGCAAGCAGGGTTGCCGATTCCTGCAGGAGAAGAAAGCCAAATCGGTATTTTTGAAGAAGTATTTGCGGATATAGGAGACGAACAGTCGATTGAGCAAAGTCTATCGACCTTTTCTTCTCATATGACGAACACTGTAGATATTTTATCAAAAGTCAATGAAAAAAGTCTGGTACTATTTGACGAGCTTGGTGCAGGAACAGATCCGCAAGAAGGTGCTGCTCTAGCAATCGCGATCTTAGATGATCTTGGTAAAAAGTCTGCTTATGTGATGGCAACAACACACTATCCTGAATTGAAAGTTTATGGATACAATCGGGCAAATACGATTAATGCTAGTATGGAGTTCGATGTGGATACACTAAGTCCAACGTATCGTTTACTGATCGGTGTGCCTGGTCGGAGCAATGCGTTTGAAATCTCCAGCCGATTAGGTCTTGATACAGATGTTATTAATGAAGCAAAGCAGTTGATGAATGATGAGAGCCAAGATTTAAATGAAATGATCACAGATTTAGAGAATCGCCGGAAAATGGCAGAGACCGAATATCTGGAAATGCGTCATTTTGTTTCTGAGGCACAAGAACTTCATCATGATTTGAAAGAAGCTTACAGCTATTTCTTTGAAGAACGTGAAAAAGAAATAGAGAAAGCAAAGAAAAAAGCAAATGAAGTCGTGTCAGAGGCGGAAAAAAAAGCAGAAAAAATCATTGCTGATATTCGTAAAATGCAACAGCAGATCGGGCAAGGAAATGTGAAAGAGCATCAGTTGATCGATGCAAAGACCCAATTAGCAAATCTACATCAAGAAGAAACATTGAAGAAAAATAAAGTATTGAAGAAGGCGAAAGAACAAAAAACATTAAAACCGGGAGACGAAGTGTTGGTTACGACTTACGGCCAAAGAGGGACGCTTTTACGTAAAAACGGGAATCAGTGGCAAGTAGAAATCGGTATACTAAAAATGAATGTGTCCGAAGACGAACTGACGCCTGTTGCTCCTCAAAAAGAGCCGACACAACGAGTTGTCCATGCTGTACGCTCTGAATCTAGCAGTCATGTGCCGAATCAATTGGACCTTCGAGGAAAACGATATGAGGAAGCGCTAAGTGAAGTAGATCAGTATTTGGATTCTGCCATCCTAGCAGGTTATCCTCAAGTGACTATTGTCCACGGAAAGGGGACAGGCGCACTTCGCAAGGGAATTACTGATTATCTTAAAAACCATCGGAGCGTCAAATGCTTTGAGTTTGCACCGGCAAATCAAGGCGGAAATGGTGCAACAATTGTTAAATTTAAGTAAAACTTACTAAAGGTAAGCAGATGGTTCGCTATCCAAGGATAGAAATGCTATACTGGTCATAGATTTTAAAAATGGAGGTCTTTGATATGTCACAAGTAATTACAGATAAGACATTTAATGAAGAAACAGACAAAGGACTTGTATTAATTGATTTTTGGGCAACTTGGTGTGGCCCATGTCGTATGCAGGCACCGATTTTGGATCAATTGGAACAAGAATATGATGAAGAAGAATTCAGAATTGCTAAAATGGATGTGGATGAAAATCCAGAAACTCCTCAACAATTCGGAATCATGAGTATTCCAACATTAATGTTGAAAAAAGATGGTCAAGTAGTAGAAAAAGCTGTTGGTGTTCATTCAAAAGAACAACTACGTCAAATGATCGATCAATATTTATAAAAGCTTAAAGCAAAAATAAGCTGAGGATGGGACTGAATTCAGTTCCGTCCTCGGTTTTTTTGCGGTTGAGTTAAGGTTATTCAAATTAACATTTTTTGAGTATAATTACGTTGTCAGGCTGGATTGTTTTTTTGACAGACATGCTATAATAACTTTAATTGAATATGAAGGGGAGTACCAGATGAACGAACGAATCAAAAACAAACTAGCTTTACTTCCTGATCAGCCCGGCTGTTACTTGATGAAAGATAAAAATGGAACGATCATTTATGTCGGAAAAGCCAAAATATTGAAAAATCGCGTCCGCTCATATTTTACTGGCAGCCATAATACGAAAACGGAACGGCTTGTTAGTGAAATTGAAGACTTTGAATACATCGTTACAGAATCGAATATAGAAGCTTTGCTCTTAGAAATCAATCTGATAAAGAAAAATGATCCTAAATACAATATTATGTTAAAGGATGATAAAACCTATCCTTTCCTTAAGATAACGAATGAAAAATATCCCCGTTTGGTGATTACTCGCAAAGTACTAAAAGACAAAGCACTGTATTTTGGACCATATCCAGATGTCGGTGCGGCGAATGAGACAAAGAAGATTCTCGACCGATTATTTCCTCTGAGAAAATGCAAACCTAGTCAGACGAAGGAGCCTTGTCTTTACTATCATTTGGGGCAATGTCTGTGTCCTTATTATTTCGACGTAGATCCGAAAGTCTATACGAAAATCGTTGATGAAGTGAAAAACTTTTTAAACGGAGGACACGAAAAAATCGAGTCAGAGATCCATCAGAAAATGGAAAAAGCTGCTGAAAACATGGAATTTGAAAAAGCTGCAGAATACCGAGACCAGATCCGTGCTATCGAAACAATCATGACTCGCCAAAAAATGACAAATACTGATTTACTGGATCGAGATGTATTTGGTTATGCGATTGATAAAGGCTGGATGTGTGTCCAAGTGTTTTTTGTAAGACAAGGAAAGTTAATTGAACGAGATGTTTCAATGTTTCCTTTCTATAACGAAGCAGAAGAAGATTTTTTGACTTATATTGGTCAGTTTTATCAGGAAAATGAACATTTCATTCCTAAAGAAGTCTTGATTCCTGATACGATCGACAAGCCAAGTGTAGAAGCTTTGTTGGATACGAAAGTTCTACAACCGAAACGAGGCGAAAAGAAAAAATTAGTGGAATTGGCGAATAAGAATGCCTCAGTTGCTTTGAATGAACGATTTGATCTGATTGCTAGAAAGCAGGAACGGACGATCGGAGCAGTGGAACGTTTAGGAAACGCAATGAATATCCCGACCCCAATACGCATTGAATCATTTGATAACTCTAATATCATGGGGACGAATCCTGTGGCTGCGATGGTCGTATTCATTGATGGAAAACCAGCAAAAAAAGAATATCGGAAATATAAAATAAAAACAGTCAACGGACCGGATGATTATGCATCGATGAGAGAAGTCATCTATCGCAGATATTCACGAGTGATTCGTGAAGGGTTGCCTTTACCTGATTTGATCTTGATTGATGGAGGAAAAGGACAAGTCGATGTAGCAAAAGATGTCTTAGAAAATCAATTAGGAATCGATATTCCTATTGCTGGTATGGCAAAAAACGATAAACATAAAACAAATGAGTTGCTATTCGGTACAGATTTGGCTGTAGTACCACTTGAACGAAATTCACCTGAGTTTTTCCTGCTCCAGCGGGTCCAAGATGAAGTCCATCGATTCGCAATCACTTTCCATCGGCAGCTGCGTAGTAAAAACAGTTTTGCTTCCCGATTAGACGAAATTGAAGGGCTAGGACCGAAACGAAAAAAAATGTTGCTTAAAGAGTTCAAATCATTGAAAAATATCACAGCAGCTACGATAGAAGAATTACAAGAAATCGGACTACCGAAAAATGTCGCACAAAACGTATTTGATAAATTACATCAGGAATGAGAAAAGGGCACTTTACAAAGAAAGTAAAGTGTCCTATCATTTTAATTACAACAACAAGAGAGTATACGTTTTGTTGGTAAATAATAAATCGCTTACATCTGGTGTCTTAGGATATATGGATTTATTGAAGAAGGAGTGAAGAAATGTTAGAAGTCAAGAATCTTGTTAAAACTTTTGGGAACTACACAGCTGTCGATCATGTCTCTTTCCAAATCCCAGACGGAAAAATCATGGGGCTGATTGGTCAAAACGGTGCTGGGAAGACAACGACTTTTCGTTTGATCTTGGATTTTTTGACACAAGACCAGGGAGAAGTGTTATGGAATGGTCATCATCTTGGGGAGAAAGATTATGATATCATCGGCTATCTTCCAGAAGAACGAGGACTTTATCCAAAAGTAACGATTCAAGACCAACTGCTTTATTTTGCAGAACTTAGAGGGAAATCAAGAAAAGAAATTGAACCAAAAATCGATTTTTGGATGGAAAAATTTCAGGTAAAAGGGAAAAAGACGGATAAAGTAAAATCTTTGTCTAAAGGGAATCAGCAAAAAGTCCAGCTTATCGCCACATTGATCCATGAACCTAAATTGATCATTTTGGATGAACCATTTAGCGGGTTAGATCCGGTAAACGCGGAATTACTGAAAGATGGAATATTGGAATTGAAAAAACACGGTTCGTGTGTCATTTTTTCTAGCCATAATATGGATAATGTAGAAAAAATCTGTGATCATTTGATCATGCTGCGAAACGGAAAAATGGTTTTGAATGGAAAAGTCCATGAGATCCGTGAATCATTTGGCCGTACGAAGTTATTCTTGGAATCTGGGTTAAGTCAACAGGAAGTAGAAGAAATCGAAGGCGTGAAAAAAGTGATCCTTCGTGAGGATAATACGTTAGAGATCACATTAGAAGATCCTGAAGCTGGGAAAGAAATCTTTACTCGTGCGACACAATTCGGCTATATCCCTATGTTCAACCAGCAGCCGCCAACTTTGGAAGAGATTTTCAAATTGAAAGCAGGTGAAATCGATGCGTAAGTTTTGGATTATTACCAAAGATGTCTATTTAAAAAATGTCAAGTCGATTTCTTTCTTGATTATGATATTAGTCCCTTTCATCATGCTAGGTATTATTTATGTAGCAGGAAACTTTGCCCAGCAAAATAGTGATGTCAATAAAATCGGCGTATTGGCTGATAATGAGCAAATCAGTCAGCAATTGAGCCAAGTCAAAACAGATGATTTTGAGTTCAAAGCAGTGGATTCTGAAGAAAACGCACAAAAAGACCTTTCGAAAGAAAAAATTGATGCTTATTTAGTAGTCTCAACTGATAAAGATAAAGTAAATGGGACGCTTTATAGCGAAAATTCATTGGGACAAAGTACACAACTGCTGATACAACAACAATTGACTGGCTTGCAATCGATGCTTCGAGCAAGCGAATTAGGTATTTCTCCAGAAGAAGTGGCAAGTTTGAGCCAACAGGCAAGTTTGACTCGACAAAAAGTCAACTTTGATTCAAAAGGAAAAATGTCGGTAGGAGAAGATAATTCGACAGTCCAATATGTTGTCAGCTATGTGGCGACGATTGTCTTGTTCATTATCATTCTGACTTATGCACAAATCATTGCACAAGAGATTGCTTCTGAAAAAGGCACGCGGATCATGGAAGTGATCCTGTCCAGTACGACTGCACAAAAGCATTTTTACGGGAAACTAACTGGTGTTTTGCTTGTTGCATTAACGCAAATGGCATTATACGGCATTATTTTTGGTGTAGGATACAATCAATTCAAAGATATGGAAATGGTCAAGAATATATTGGACGGTATCTCATTAGATAATTTGATTGGACCATTCTTGTGGTATTCTCTTCTATTTATGATCTTTGGCATTTTGATTTTTTCTGTTTTGGCAGCTTTATGTGGCTCTTTGGTCAACAAAGCAGAAGATACAGCAAAAGCAATCCTGCCAGTGACTTATTTATCTTTAGGCGGATACATGCTTGGGTTGATATTAGGTGCGTCAGATCCAAATAATATCGTTATTCGGATCACTTCGTATATTCCATTTTTATCTGCTTATATTATGCCGGTTCGCTTGGCAAATGAGACAGTCGGTATGGGTGGAGCATTGATTTCCTTGTTGGTACTTGTAGCCGTGACATTCTTATTGATGATCTTGTCTGCAAACATGTACAAATCGAATGTACTCGTGTATAGCGAAGGCGGATTATGGAGTTCATTTAAACAATCGATTTCAATTATGAGAAATGAACGAAAAAAAGCATAAAATATAGAAAAAATATAGAAGGAAGCTGGACATTTATTGTTCCCAGCTTCTTTTTTGTATAGACCTATTTCTATTTTTTTATTATATTGGATATATATTCATTGAAAATAGCGTATAACAACTTTATAATGTTGAGTATACCAATTTTTGGAGGCGTTTTAATGGACCGCTATTTAGATTTACTTTCAGAGAAGTTCCCTACAACGGAAGATGTCATCACGGAAATCATCAATCTCGAAGCAATTTTGCAGCTTCCAAAAGGAACAGAGTTATTTTTGAGCGATATACATGGCGAATTTCCTGCTTTTGATCATATTCTGCGTATCGGTTCAGGAAATCTTAAAGAAAAGATCAAAGACCTTTTCTCTGAACAAATGACGGAAACGGAGATCAGCCAATTCACTATTTTTACGGCTTATCCAGAATATGTATTGACGACTGATTGGTACAAAAAACAAGATAAATCCCAGCTGATCCATCGTTTGATCGATCTTTTACGGTTTACGACAGTCAAATACACTCGATCAAAAGTTCGAAAAGGATTGCCGAAAGAATATAGCTATATCATTGAGGAACTCTTGTATATCGATGATCGTATCAACGGGAAAAAAGACTATGTAAAAAAAATCATTGAACAACTTGTCTTGATGAAGGAAGAAGAAAAATTTTTAACAAAACTTGCGCAGACGATCCAAAAATCTGTCATCGATCATTTGCATATCGTGGGTGATATTTTTGATCGGGGAACTCAAGCAGCCAAAGTAATGGATCGAATCATGGATTTTTCCTCTGTAGATATCCAGTGGGGGAATCATGATATTTTGTGGATTGGTGCGTATTGCGGCTCTGAGGCATGTTTATTGACGCTTTTACGGATTGCCGCACGCTACAACTATTTATTTGAATTAGAGAAAGAATATGGATTAAATTTACGTCCATTATTTTCTTTTGCCCATCAAACCTACCAGAAGAATCCTGTATTTACCCCTAAAAACAGGAAAGATCTATCTGAAAGAGAACAAGAAGAATTAGAAAAGATCCATCAAGCACTTTCTATCCTCCAATTCAAATCAGAACATCAGTTGTTGGATCGACGACCTGAATTTAAAATGGACGATCGTAAATTGTTGGAAAAAATCAACTATGAAGAATCAACAATCGATTTAGAAGGTCAGCTCTATGAGTTGAAAGGGACTTGTTTTCAAACGATCCAGCCAGATGATCCTAAAAAGTTCTTGGAAGAGGAACAAAAAGTGATCGATAGTTTGATGTATTCATTCCAGCACTCGTTAAGAATGCAAAAACACATGACGTTTTTGATCGAAAAAGGGGGAATGTATCTCACGAATAATCAGCATGTACTGTTTCATGGCTGTATACCTGTAGATGAAAAGGGGCAGCTCTTAGCATTTGAATTAGACCAATCTTATCGCGGAAAAGAATTACTGGGATTTTTTGAAAAACAGATAACTGAAAGCGCAAAAGATTTGACTGCAAAAGAAGATTTGGCGACCGATTTGGTTTGGTATGCGTGGAGCGGGCCATTTTCGCCTTTATTCGGCAAGAGTAAAATGGCCACTTTTGAGCGCTATTTTCTCACAGAGCCTCATACGCACGTCGAAAAAAGCAATCCCTATTATCACTTGCGAGATGAAGAGTGGTTCAGTGAAAAAATTTTGGCAGAATTCGATGCAAAAGAAGAAGGTTCAGCAATCATCAATGGGCACACGCCAGTAAAAGTAAAAAAAGGAGAGTCACCGATCAAAGCAAACGGAAAAGCATTTGTTATTGACGGAGGTCTATCCAAAGCTTATCAAAAAACAACCGGGATTGCTGGCTACTCACTATTATGCAATTCTTACGGTTTCCAAATCGTGACACATTATCCGTTCTTGCCTATTGAACAGCAATTTGCAAAAAAATCTGATCAAACGAATGTAAAAAAAGTAATCGAGCAGCAGCTCCCACGCAAACTTAATCGGGATACGACAAAAGGAATGGAATTACAGCAACAGATTACTCAGCTCCAAAGGCTGTTGGACTATCGAAAGGACGATTGAGAAAAATGCTAGCCAACATTGCTCAATAGACAAAAAAGCGACTGCAACAAAAGGCGTGTCGCAGTCTCCTTCGGAATTAGCTCAAAAAACGGAAAAATATGAGGAGCTATTTTTCCGTTTATTTCTCTAATACTCAGGTCAGGGCGCTGATTTCACGACCTCTTGGTAAACGGTGTTCAAAAGCCAGTTTCTCGGTATTAAGCCAAATTTATTTAAAAATGTGGAAAGCCATTTTCACAAAATTTTTCTTAATACTCGAAACTAAACAGCTTTTTCACAACCTCTGATTCACGGTGTTCAAAAGCTTGCATCTGCGGTAATAAGCCCAGCCAAACGAAAAATATGAGAAGCTATTTTTGTTTGACTGTTCTTATTACTTGATGCAGGACAGCTTTTTCACAACCTCTTTCCTTAAACGGTGTTCTCCTGCCAACTCCTCGGTCACAAGTCACAATATCCAACAAACATGAGAAGCTGTTTTTTGAAATTGCTCCTTGTGACTCAGAGTTAAACGGCAGGCTCACGACCTAATCAGAAAAACGATTAAAATTCATTCACAAAGAAATCGAATAAACGCTGTTCAGATGAATCTACACGATGAGAAAGTTCCGGATGCCATTGGACACCAAGGATTTTGTGCATATTATCTTTACTTTGGACTGCTTCAATGAGTCCATCGTTGGAAAAGGCGATGGCTTTTAACAAAGGAGAAAGATCTTTGACTGCCTGATGATGATAGGAATTCACAAAGTATGAATCAGGGAGAAGGTCACTTAATAAACTGTCCGAAACGATTTTGACTTCGTGAGTCGCAAACTGCGGGGCAGTGGGCTGTTGTTCGTGTTTTACGGACCATTTTGGATATAATGAAAGATCTTGATAAAGTGTTCCCTCCAACACGACATTCAATAGTTGAAGTCCTCGGCAGACTGCAAAAATCGGTTTTCTTTGTTTCAATGCTTCCAAGATCAATGCCTGTTCGAATTGGTCTCGTTGAATATTTGTTTCCGTCAGTTTTGGATGAGGGTCTTCCATGTAAAGTTGCGGACTAACATCCTGACCGCCTGCAAGAATGAGTTTGTCGATTTTCTCAATTAGTTGAGGCGCTGAATCTGGAGACATGACTGGCAGAATAAGAGGCAATCCTTGAGCATCTAAAACTGCATCCACAAATCCCTGCGGTGTATAGCTTACTTGATTTCCTTGGAAAGTATCTGTCGCTCGAATCAGTTGATTCCCGGCAATGCCGATGATTGGTTTCATTTTTATTCCCCCTAAAGTAGACTAATTGTAACAAGGATTTAAAAAAATTTAAACTATGTAAGACTTGCCCCTATACTTATCTGTTCTTGCTGTGTTACTATCTGTAAAGAGAATTTTCGTGTGAAATTCATGACGATAGTTGAAAATATTGCTTAATTTGTTATAATAAAAAGTAAGCAGAAATAAAAAGGTTGGGCGTAAGCTTCAAGGATCTAGTTCTTCAAGGGGTGAGAAGGACATTTTATTGAAGGGGCCTGCCTATACTAAGTTATCTTTAGAGGTACATACTTTCAATGAAAAAAGAAAGCATGTACCTCTTTTTTAAATCGAAAGGAAGTGAAGCAAGTGTTAGAAGCTTTGGAACAAATCCGAAAAGCAGAAGAAGAAAATGAGAAGCGTGCTCGAACCCTACGGCAGCAGTTGAAGACCTATGCAGAAGAAAAAGAGCAAGAATTGGAGATAATCCAAACGAACAGTCGGCAACAGCTGAAACAGTTGGTAGAAGAAAAAGAACAATTCGAAAAGCAAGAATTAGAAAAAGAAAAAATGAAATTGAAAGCAGAAGCAGACAAGGTGCAAGCAACTTTGAAAGACCAATATCAAAAGCATCAGAGTCAAGCAATCGGTGCAATCATTGAAAGGGTGAAAGAAACTTATGGCCGTCACTAAGATGGAAAAAGTGACCCTCATTTCAGATAAAAGAAATCAGGAGAGGATTTTACAAGCAGTACAAGGAATCCAAAATGTTGAAATCCGGGATCTGTATCAAAATAGAACAAACAACCAGTGGGTAGAAAAATATTTTCCAGATACCACGATTATTGATAAAGAAGCAAAATTAAGCGCTTTAGGCAATCGGCTGAAAGACATCCAAGAAGCTATCCAATTCATACAACACCACGGCGATAGCCGTCAAAAGAAACTCCATTTGAAACGTCAAGAACTTTCCTTACAAGACTTGGAAGCAAATTATTCCGAAGAAAATTTCATGAATAAATTAGAAGAAGTCCTTGATTTAAAAGAAAAGTGGGAACAGCTAACTGAAAAACGTGATCGTTTAGAAGAAGAGGAAGAATGGCTTCTTCATTGGCAACAGCTGGATATTGCTCCAAGTATGTATGCAAGTAAGACGACCATTTTTGAGATGGGGACTGTGAGTGCAGCAAATTTTGAAAGTTTCAAGGAAGAACTAATTAAGCTTGATGACGTTTATATGGAAGAAATAGATTATACGCCAAAACAAGTTTATCTTTCGTATGTTGCTTTAAAAAAATCAGCTGCTGCTATAGAAGAAATTGCTGGGAAATACGGGTTCAATAAAGAAACGTATCCTTATGAACAAAATCCTAAAGAAAAACTGCAAGAAACCAAACAGCAATTGTCCGTTGTTCACGAGCACCAAAAGAAGATAACGACAGCGTTAGGTCAGTGCAGCGGCTATATCCAAGAATTTGAATGGGTAGAAGAAGTCACACTTGCCGTTGCAGAACGGGAAAAAGTAAAAGAACGGTTTATCCATGCGACTTATCTGATCGTTTTGCAAGGTTGGGTAGATGCAGAAGAAAAACAGAATTTGATGCATGTGTTAACCGAAACTGTATCAGAAGAAGATATATATATTAGTTTCGAAACACCAAACTCAGAAGAGATTCAGCAGGAAGTCCCTACTAAATTGAAAAACCATCCGCTTATCGAACCTTTTGAATTGCTGACTGAAATGTACAGTCTGCCAAAATATGAAGAAGTAGATCCAACGCCTTGGATGACACCATTTTATCTTGTCTTCTTCGGGATGATGGTCGCAGATGTTGGTTACGGATTGCTGATGCTCATTGGGACAATACTAGCTCAAAAACTACTTGTTTTACCACGTGGGATGAAACGTTTCGTAAAATTCTTTGAGATTCTCTCGGTACCATCGATCATCTGGGGATTGATCTACAGTTCATTTTTCGGACAGGCATTACCAAAAGAACTATTTGGCATCCGCTTGCCTTTCCCAATCCTATCTACAACGGATGACGTCAATACGATTTTGATTTTATCCGTGATTTTCGGTCTGATACAGATCTTGGTTGGATTATTTGTGGCAGCAAAGGAAAATATCAGGAGAAAAGATTACTTGAGTGCTGTCAGTGATGGATTTGCCTGGCAAGGGATCCTGATTGGGATCGTTATTGCATTGATTGGTGCCATGTTGATAAAAAATACAGCATTTGTTTATCTTGGCGCGGGGCTATCGATCATTGCTGCTTTATGTATCTTAATCGTGCCGATTATCCAATCGCCGTCTAAAGTCAAGGGTGCTGCCAAAGGAGCGTATAATCTTTACGGATTGACGGGTTATATCGGTGATTTAGTCAGTTATACACGTTTGATGGCATTAGGTATTTCAGGCGGAAGTATTGGCGCGGCATTCAATATGCTGGTTGCTTTCATGCCGCCAGCCGCTCGATTCAGTGTAGGGATCCTTTTGATCATCGCTTTACACGCACTGAATATGTTTTTGACACTGTTGAGTGCCTATGTCCATGGCGCACGATTGCAGTATGTCGAATTTTTTGGGAAATTTTATACAGGAGGCGGACGTGCCTTTGACCCGCTGAAAACGGCGGAAAAATACGTCAACATCAATCATAAGAAAAAAAACAATAAATAATTGGAGGATTTTTATACAATGATGGATTACTTAATTAGTCAAAATGGTGGAATGGTATTTGCAGTATTAGCGATGGCAACAGCGACGATTTTTTCAGGGATCGGTTCAGCTAAAGGTGTTGGAATGACAGGTGAGGCAGCAGCAGCGTTAACAACAAGTCAACCCGAAAAATTCGGACAGGCTCTGATTCTGCAATTGCTTCCGGGTACGCAAGGGTTGTATGGATTCGTTATCGCCTTTTTGATTTTTATCAACTTAGGAAATGATATGTCAGTTGTACAAGGTTTGAACTTTTTAGGCGCTTCTCTGCCGATTGCTTTTACAGGCTTGTTTTCAGGTATCGCCCAAGGGAAAGTTGCAGCAGCAGGTATCCAAATTTTAGCGAAAAAACCTGAACATGCTACAAAAGGAATCATTTTTGCTGCGATGGTTGAAACATATGCGATTTTAGGTTTCGTTATTTCCTTCCTATTAGTATTGAATGCCTAAGCATAAAGGAGGAAAACCAGATGAACGCCATTGAAAAAATCATCTCTCAGATGAATGAAGCAGCAGAGCAAGAAAGAGCGGCGTTAGAGCAAGAAGAGCGAATGAAGATCGATCAAAACTTTGAACAAAAACGTACGCAAATCGAAACAGAACATCAAAAACAAAAAGAAAAACAAATCGAATTACTTGAAAAAAAATACCGTCAGCTTAGGAATCGCCAACAAGTAGAAGTGCGACAAGAAAATTTGAACGCGAAGCAGGAATTTTTACGTCGATTGTTTGCAGATGCAATAGCTGAAATGGAGAATTGGGATGAATCTGAACAAATCCAGTTTATCAAAAATTCATTGTATTCATTACCTTTGACAGGCAAAGTAACATTCATTGCTGGAGAAAAATCAGCAGCTTATCTTTCTCAGACATTGTTGGATGAATGGAACAATGAACTTCCCTTTACGATGGTTTTAAGCGATGAATCTGTTGCTGGTCAAGCTGGGTTTCTGATAAACGATCAAGGAGTTCAGTATAATTTTCTTTTCAGCAGCCTTGTACAAGATATCCAAGGAACGATGAGTTTTGAGATTGCCAATCAATTATTCGAATAAGGAGGGATCAGTGTATGGAATACCACGAACTAAATCCCTTGATTCGCGGAAGAGAGCTTGAACTTTTGTCCAATGAGACATTTGAACGGATGATTCAAACCAATTCTGTCGAAGCACTTGGTGAGATATTGAAATCCACGATTTACAGTCCATATATCTATGACGGATATGAATATGACTTTGAACAGAATCTTTTAAAGGAGCAGAGCCGTCTATTTCGCTGGTTAAAGGAATCAGCACCGGAGCCTGAAATCGTTTGGATCTATACGATGCGTTATACTTTCCATAATCTGAAAGCTTTAACAAAGGCTGAGATGACAAATCAAAATCTGGACCATTTGTATATCGACGATGGGTTTTATTCATTAGAAACCTTGAAGGATGCCATTCATACGCAAGTTTCAAATGAACTCCCTGAAAGTATTATGGATAGTATACGAGAAGTCCGCGATTATTTTGAAGAGTCTACCATTCTTCAGGGAATCGATGTGATCTATGATCGGCAGTTTATGACTGAACAGCGACGGCTCGCCGATAAGCTAGGATATCAAGAATTACTGACAGAAGTCATTACTTTTATTGACTTGACCAATATCACAACGATGGCTCGAGGAATATTGCAGAAAAGAACATATGGGTTCATGACGACGGTGCTTTCCAGTTCGGGAAGTATCGAAAAAGAAGTATTTTTGAACTTTGTAGATAAAGACATGGAAGCTTACACGAACTTTCTATTAGAGACAGATTATGCTGAGTTTCTGCGTCCTGTCATCCGTGAGGGAAATCTTGATCTCGTAAAGCTTGAACAGTTGAAAGATGATTATCTAAGTTCATTGTATCAAGAAGCACAAACCCAGGCTTTCGGACCACTGCCACTACTAGCCTTTTTGAACGCAAAAGAGGTAGAAAGCAAAAACCTTCGTTTACTGGTTATCGGCAAAAGAAGCCATTTCGAACCAGAAACAATCAGAAAGCGGGTGAGACAAGTCTATGACGCATAAGATCGGTGTAGTTGGCGACAAAGATTCTGTTTTGCCATTCAAATTGTTTGGCTTCGATGTTCGTTACGGTACAACCAAGCAGACCGTTCGCCAGGCAATTGAAGAAATGGCAAAGAATGAATATGGCGTGATTTATGTCACAGAGCAATGTGCAGCATTGAGCCCAGAAACGATCGAACGTTACAAGGAACAAATGATACCTGCTATCGTATTGATTCCCAACCATCAAGGATCATTAGGGATTGGGCTGGAAGAAATTCAAAAGAACGTAGAAAAAGCAGTAGGTCAAAATATCTTATAGTATGAAAAGGAGATAGAAATTTTGCAAATTGGAAAAATCATAAAAGTCTCCGGACCTCTTGTAATGGCTGAAAACATGTCTGATGCCAGTATCCAGGACATGTGTTTAGTGGGAGATCTAGGAGTTATCGGAGAAATTATCGAGATGCGTGGCGATGTGGCGTCTATTCAAGTATATGAAGAGACTTCTGGAATTGGTCCAGGCGAACCGGTTCGCTCTACTGGTGAAGCTTTATCTGTTGAATTAGGACCAGGGATCATTTCACAAATGTTTGACGGAATCCAACGGCCATTAGATACCTTTATGGAAATCACACAAAGTAATTTCTTAGGACGGGGAGTCCAATTGCCTGCATTGGATCATGAGAAAAAATGGTGGTTCGAACCCACATTAGAAGCCGGAGAAACGGTTAGTGCTGGCGATGTGATTGGAATCGTAGAAGAAACAAAAGTTATCAAACACAAAATCATGGTGCCAAATGGGATAAAAGGTACGATCAAAACAATCGAAAAAGGGTCGTTCACTATTGATGAAACCGTATGTGTCGTTGAAACTGAAAATGGTGACAAAAACTTGACGATGCTCCAAAAATGGCCAGTAAGACGTAGTCGACCAATCAAAGAAAAATTAAACCCTGATGCACCGATGATCACCGGACAGCGAGTGATCGATACGTTCTTCCCAGTGACAAAGGGGGGAGCAGCAGCTGTTCCTGGTCCATTTGGTGCAGGAAAAACAGTCGTTCAGCATCAAATCGCAAAATGGGCCGATGTGGACATGGTCGTTTATGTGGGATGCGGTGAACGCGGAAATGAGATGACGGATGTTTTAAATGAATTCCCTGAATTGATTGACCCTAATACAGGAGAATCGTTGATGGAACGTACGGTATTGATTGCCAATACATCTAACATGCCAGTAGCGGCTCGAGAAGCTTCTATCTATACGGGAATCACGATTGCGGAATATTTCCGTGACATGGGTTATGACGTTGCTATCATGGCTGACTCCACTTCACGATGGGCAGAAGCACTTCGTGAGATGAGCGGACGTTTGGAAGAAATGCCTGGTGATGAAGGTTATCCAGCTTATCTTGGTTCCCGTCTTGCGGAATACTATGAACGATCTGGAAGAGTCATTGCTTTAGGATCAGAAGGTCGCGAAGGAAGTATAACCGCAATCAGTGCTGTATCGCCTTCTGGAGGGGATATTTCGGAACCAGTCACACAAAATACATTGCGGGTCGTAAAAGTATTCTGGGGACTTGATTCGACTTTAGCCCAAAAAAGACATTTTCCTTCAATCGATTGGATCCAAAGTTATTCTCTTTATTCAACAGAAGTAGGGAAGTACATGGATCATATCCTTCAAGCTGACTGGGCATCCATGGTCACTGAGGGCATGCGTATTTTGCAGGAAGAACAGCAGCTGAATGAAATCGTGCGTTTGGTAGGGATTGATTCCCTTTCAGATAATGACCGTCTGACATTAGAAGTGGCAAAATCCATTCGTGAAGATTATTTGCAGCAAAATGCTTTTGATGATGTCGATACATTCACTTCAAGAGAGAAACAATTCAAAATGTTGAAGATGATCTTGACCTTTGGTGAAGAAGGACGCCGTGCGTTGTCGTTAGGTGCTTATTTAAGTGAGATCATGGACGGTACCATGTCGATTCGTGAAAGGATCGGACGAAGCAAATATATCCCGGAAACAGAATTAGAAAAACTAGATCAAATTATCGGTGAAATCAAACAAACGATGCAAACAATCGTTTCAGAAGGAGGCATGAGCAATGATTAAAGAATATCGTACGATCGGTGAAGTCGTCGGTCCATTGATGGCGGTTGAAAAAGTTGCTGGTGTCAAATATGAAGAATTAATCGAAGTCCGTATGCAAAATGGCGAGATTCGTCGTGGACAAGTATTGGAAGTCCAAGAAGATAAAGCAATGGTCCAAATATTTGAAGGAACAAGTGGTATCAATTTACGTGACTCTTCTGTACGATTTTTAGGACATCCTTTAGAACTAGGTGTATCGGAAGACATGATCGGTCGAGTATTCGATGGCTTGGGACGTCCAAAAGATAATGGACCAGAAATCCTGCCCGAAAAGTATTTGGATATTAACGGAGAAGTAATCAATCCAGTAGCTCGGGATTACCCAGATGAGTTTATCCAAACAGGGATTTCTGCAATCGATCATTTGAACACATTAGTTCGTGGACAAAAATTACCAGTATTTTCTGGTTCTGGTCTTCCTCACAAAGAATTAGCTGCTCAGATTGCGCGACAAGCAACGGTACTTGATTCATCAGATGATTTCGCCGTAGTCTTTGCTGCTATTGGAATCACTTTTGAAGAAGCAGAATTTTTCATGGAAGATTTTCGACAAACTGGTGCAATCGACCGTTCTGTCATGTTCATGAATTTAGCAAACGACCCTGCAATCGAACGTATTGCTACTCCTCGTATGGCTTTGACTGCTGCAGAATATCTTGCTTATGAAAAAGGAATGCATGTATTGGTTATCATGACAGACATGACCAACTATGCAGAGGCATTGCGAGAGATTTCTGCAGCACGGCGAGAAGTTCCAGGAAGAAGAGGCTATCCTGGGTATCTTTACACGAACTTAGCTACTTTGTTCGAACGAGCAGGAAGGATCCGCGGACTAAAAGGATCAGTTACTCAAATTCCGATTTTAACAATGCCAGAAGACGATAAGACCCATCCGATCCCTGACTTGACCGGTTATATTACAGAAGGTCAGATCATCTTGACTAGAGAGCTTTACAAGAGTGGGATTCAACCACCAATTGATGTACTTCCGTCTCTTTCGCGGTTAAAAGATAAAGGAACTGGACCCGGAAAGACAAGAGAAGACCATGCGGCTACGATGAATCAGCTTTTTGCAGCCTATGCACAAGGAAAACAGGCAAAAGAATTAGCCGTAGTTTTAGGAGAATCTGCTTTATCTGATGTAGATAAGATCTATGCGAAGTTTGCTGAGCGGTTTGAAAAAGAATATGTCAATCAAGGATTCCACACGAACCGTTCGATTACTGAAACACTTGATCTAGGGTGGGAACTGCTATCGATGTTGCCAAGAACCGAATTAAAACGAATCAAAGACGACATGCTGGACAAATATCTGCCAGAAGGGAAGTGAGTTCTGATGGCACGATTGAATGTGAATCCGACTCGCATGGAATTGACCCGATTGAAAAAACAGTTGACAACTGCCACAAGAGGGCATAAATTATTAAAAGATAAGCAAGATGAACTGATGCGTCAATTCATCCTGTTGATTCGAAAGAACAACCAACTGCGTCAAGAAATGGAAGAGTCTATGACAGAAGCAATGTCTGATTTTGTATTGGCAAATGCTTCGATCACGGAACCTTTCATCGAAGAATTGTTTGCTTTGCCGGCGGAAAACGTTGATTTATCTATTGTAGACAAAAATATCATGAGTGTAAAAGTACCTGTGATGAATTTTGAATATGATGAACAGCTGACAGACTCCCCTTTGGAATACGGGTATTTGAATTCCAGTGCCGAACTGGATCGGTCAATCGATCGCTTTACTACCTTGCTTCCAAAACTTTTGGAACTGACAGAAATCGAAAAAACTTGTCAGCTGATGGCGAGTGAAATCGAAAAGACACGTCGACGAGTCAATGCATTAGAATATATGACGATTCCTCAATTAGAAGAAACGATCTATTATATTCGTATGAAGCTAGAAGAAAACGAGCGCGCAGAAGTAACAAGGTTGATCAAAGTAAAAAATATGGGTACCACTGACTAAGTGGTATCCTTTTTTAAAAGAGGAAAACGATGATTAAACAAAACAAACAATTAAAGAAACGCTTGCCGGCCGTTCAGCTTCTCGCATTAGGATTTTTTCTCCTGATTTTAGTTGGCGGCGGCCTACTTACCCTGCCATTTTTTAGTAATAGTGGGCATGGGACAAATTTTATCGATGCGCTTTTCACTGCAACTTCTGCCGTCTGCGTGACGGGATTGACGACATTGAATACAGCAGAACATTGGAACAGTGCTGGTCAGTTTTTGATCATGCTTTTGATTGAGATCGGCGGTCTTGGTTTTATGATGGTTCCGATTCTATGCTTTGCATTGATAAAGAAAAAAGTCAGTCTCAGCACACGTATTATATTAAAAGAAGCGCTAAATCTAGAAGAAGTATCAGGTGTGATGAAGCTCATGCTTTACATCCTGAAATTGGCCTTTGTGATTCAATTGATTGGTACGGTTGCTTTATCTTTTGTATTTGTGCCTGAATTTGGCTGGCTGAAAGGGATCTGGTACAGTTTGTTTCACGCAATCTCTAGTTTTTGTAATGCAGGGTTTGATTTGTTAGGAGACAGTTTAGCCAATCACCAGCAAAATGTTTATTTGATCATGGTGGTATCTGCTTTGATTATTTCTGGCGGATTAGGCTTTATCGTTTGGCGTGACTTATTGGAATATCATCAGAAAAAGAAGATGACGATTCATTCAAAAATCGCATTAACCGTTACAGGTACCCTTTTATTAGGCGGTTTCGTTGTGTTCTTTTTCACAGAACACAATGGGGCAACGTTAGTGGAAGGGAATATGTTTCAACGATTGGCAAATACTTTTTTTATGAGTGTAACACCTAGAACGGCTGGATATTATTCAGTTGATTACCTCCATATGAGTCATGCCGGTCTGATCTTAACGATGTTTTTGATGTACATTGGCGGAACATCTGGGTCGACTGCCGGCGGATTGAAAACAACTACGTTAGGTGTGTTGCTGATCCAGATGCGTTCGATGCTTAAAGGACGTACGAGAGCGGAAGCATTTGGCCGTACAATCCGTCAAGGCGCAGTGTTGCGAGCACTCACGTTGTTTTTTATCACGTTGACACTGTGTGTAGTCGCCATCATGATTTTATCAGTGACTGAAACGATACCTAAAACTTCTGGCATCGAATATATTGCTTTTGAGGTCTTTTCTGCATTTGGAACAGTAGGACTTACGATGGGATTGACGCCAGACTTGACTGCAATAGGGAAATTGATCATTATAGCGCTTATGTACATTGGACGAGTTGGGGTATTGACTGTGGTCTTCTCTCTGATGACAAAAGCACAAAGAACTCAATCAAAATACAAATATCCAGAAGAAAGTGTCATGATTGGATAAAGTATGCGGATAACATAAATAGAGGTTGTGACAGAAGGAGGCAGCTTCAAGAAATAAGAAGGAATTTACGGAAATTACTTCTCAAATTTTTGTGAAATTTCGGCTTATTTCCGAAGAAGCTACTTCTGGAACATCGTTTATTCGAAAAAAAGAAACTGTGACAAGATTTTTGTCACAGTTTCTTTTTATTAGCCTCGGATGACTTCGATTTTATAACCATCAGGGTCAATGACAAAGTAGTAAGAAGGCGCAGTGCCAGGTAATCCTTTTAAGTCAGTAATTTCAAGACCTGCAGCTTTATGCTGTTCATGTAATTTTTCTAAATCATCAGCTGCAATAGCTATATGACCATAACCATTTCCTAAATCATAGGCACCATGATTGTAGTTATAAGTCAACTCTAATTCATAGTCATCCCCAGGAAGTGTCAAATAAACAAGTGTAAATTTGTTTTCTGGAAAATCACGGCGGCGGCTTTCTTCAAAACCAAATGCCTTTTGATAAAATTCGATTGATGCTTCAAGATCTTTCACTCGAACACATGTGTGAGCCATTTTCATAGATTCATCTCTCCCTTTCCTTTTATTTAATCATAACAAAAAGAAGTAAGGAAATAGTTGATTTATGCTTGTTCATGAGAAATTTCTCATGTAAAATGGATAGAAAATAAAACTGTTAAGGTGGAAACTATTCATGGATAAACCAATTTTTGGTGAAAAAAAGCAATTTGCTGATTATCAAACCCGTTATGCAGCATATATCGTCATAGAAAAAGATCAGCAGATTGCAGTAATCGAGGCTCCAAATGGTGCTTTTTTTCTTCCTGGCGGGGAAATTGAAGGAGATGAGACGAAAGAAGAAGCAATCGTTCGTGAGCTAATAGAAGAAATGGGGATTGCGGCAGAAATTGCTTTCTATCTGGGAGAAGCAGATGAGTACTTTTACTCGAATTATCGTGCAACTTATTACTATAATCCAGGATATTTCTTTGCTGCTGATTCTTGGAAGCGTATAGGAGAACCCACAGAAAAGACCAATAAAATCTGGTGGGTCAGTCCTCGAGAAGCACTTGATAAATTGAAACGTGGCAGCCATCGATGGGCAGTCGAGAGATGGATCGAAAAAAATAATAAATAAAAACTGAAAGAAAGCGAGTAGACCAGCTTTCTCTCAGTTTTTTATTTATTACAGAACGTATTTTTTGATTGCTTCAGCTACACCGTGTTCGTCGTTCGATGAAGTGATGACATTTGCTGCTTCTTTGACAAGAGAAACGGCATTTCCCATAGCTACTCCTAGACCAGCATATTCAATCATGGATAAGTCGTTCTCGTTATCCCCTATAGCCATGATTTCATCTTGGTCAATACCAAGATGTTGTCCAAGATTCGCAACTGCCGCACCTTTACTTGCTTCTTTATTTAGTACTTCGAAGTAATAGGGTGCACTTTTGACCGTTGTGTATTTATCACGGAAAGTTTGCGGTAAACGTGCAATTGCTGCGTCTAAAATTTCTGGTTCGTCGATCATCATCATTTTGACGATGTTCATGTCTGGTGTCATTTCTTCAGGTGTTCGATATTTTAGCGGCATCTTGACTAAGCTTGCTTCGTGTATCGTATAAGCGCTGATATCTCGATTAGGTGTGTAGATTGCTTTGTCATCAATCGAATGGAGATGACTGCCATCACTTCGATTTCTAGAAAATCTTCATGAGTCAGACCGTGACGGGCGATGATTTTACCTGATTTTGTTTGTTGTACGAGTGCCCCATTATAAGTAATAACGTAATCATTATCTTGAAAAAGGTCCAGCTCGTTTAACTGTTCTTGGACACCTGGTAAGGGGCGACCAGTACATAAAACGATTGAGACCCCTTTTGCAACAGCAGCGGCAATCGCTTCTTTTACTTCTTTTGTTACTTCTCTTTTCTCATTTAATAAAGTACCATCGATGTCGATAGCGACTAGTTTGATAGCCATAATTTCCTCCAATATATTTTAGTTTATTTCAATCAATGCGCCATTACGGATATGGCTGGCAAATTCTTGATAAGTTTCATCAAATAAATCATAATGATCACGCAAGGATGGGTCAACCATTTCTTTTGGAAAGAAAAATCGCTCATCTCCTTGTTCTTGTCCCGCTAAAGCGGCAACAAGCTGACTCACCTGTGATAATTCTATCAAAGTTCCGTCATTTCGCAAAATCTCGATTTGCGTACGATGTCTGCCTTGTTCTGGGCGATAAAAATCATAAGGCAGATCGTAGCTAGAGTTGACAGCAGTGTAATAAACAGGGTTATAGCCGACCTTTTCTATTAACAAAGTGAGTTTTTGAATCAAATTTGAATCTCGGTTGCCAGAAAAAGTGGCGGATTTCAGTGGTTTACGATTCAAAAAACGTTTAGCTAAATCATTTAAAATAGGATCAGCAGATTCAGACCATTGAGTAAAGTAAGTACCCAAGACCCCATCATCAAGTTTGAGGTATTCTTCTAAAGTAAAGCTTCCGTCAAGAAATGGCAAGAGTAGTTGAGAGTGTAGTTCAAAACTGCTGGCATCTTCTTGATACAACTCGTGCGCGCGATGAAGCAGATGCTCCAAGATCACTTCCATACCACGGGAAACAGGATGGAAGTACACTTGCACATACATTTGATATCGGCTAACGATATAATCTTCCACTGCATGCATGCCGCTCATGGAAAAGGCGATCCCGCCTTCATATGGACGAATCACACGTAATATTCGGGTAAGGTCAAATGTTCCATACTCCGTTCCGGTGAAATAAGCATCCCGAAGCAAATAGTCCATTCGATCTGCATCGATCTGGCTGGAAATCATTTGGACAACTTGCGGATTAGAGTAGGTTTTTTGGATCACGCTCGCTACTTTTTCAGGAAAACCTTCTTCTACTCGGTTAAGGATCTGATACACCTCTGTTTCTGGAGAAGTGATAATCTCTACAGTGATAGCCTCGTGATTCGTATGGAAGATGTGCTCGAATGTATGAGAGTAAGGACCGTGACCGACATCATGCAATAGTGCCGCACATAAAGTTACCAGCCGTTCCTGATCATCCCAGCCTCCGTTGCCTATCTTTTCTTTTGGAAAATTTCGAGAAAAGATATCGCAAATTCGTCTTGAAATCTCATAAACACCTAATGAATGGGTAAAACGGCTATGTTCTGCTCCGTGAAAAGTGAAAGAAGCAGTGCCTAATTGTTTGATTCGTCGCAGACGTTGGACTTCTTTCGAGTTGATCAAATCTAAGATTACTTGATGCTGGACATGGATATAGTTATGGACTGGGTCACGAAAAACTTTCTCCATAGGCAGCATTTGATATTTATAAGGGGTTGTCATATTGTAGCTCCTTTATGTTATTGCGTTGTTCCATTCTCTGGATTTGGTTGTTCCATTGCTCCAGCTGGATTTCTTTTTTTAGCCAGTCGGTAGAATCCAGTAAATCACTTGCAGAATACAGCTTTTCAAAAGCTTTTGCAAATGCTTCTTTGACTTCTTCTACGAGAAGGGGATAGTCAAGCAGTTCTTCAAGTGTTGCCATTGTGGCAGGATCGACTGCAGGATAGCCATTTGTACCAAAGCTTTCTTTTAAAGCAGATTGATAAAATCGTTTCATGACTTGCCCACGCTTTTCCTGATTACCGTTGACACTTAAGTACATCATAACAGAAATCCCATTTTTGATGCGACGCTGAGCGATGCCGGCAAATTTTTTGCCATGGATGCTTAAATCATAAGTTCCAGGACAATAAGAATGGGTGATTTCGAATGCTTGAATCGGTGCCTTCGGAAAGGCGTATTTAGTCAATCGGAGCATTTGCTCGTAAGCTCCATCGATGGTTATTTTTTTTTGGTCATTCTGGGGGAAAATCAAAGAAATATTCAAAATCCCTTCGTCTGATACGATTCCTAATCCACCTGAGTTTCTGATTACCGGAGCATAACCTGCATCTTTCAGTGTTTGGATCCCGTCTCTAAGAAAAGGTGTCCGAACATCTTTCATACCTAAGATGACGGTGCAGTCATATTGCCAGAAATGCAAAAAGATCTGCTGGTGTTCTTTGGAATATTCCGTTAATATATCTGTTAATGCGAAAGGGGAAAAGTCGTTTTTTTGATAAATGTGCTGATCTAGTCGAATCGCAGGGTTCATTCAACCGGCTCCTTTTTATAAATTCATATTTTCTACAATATTATACTCTAAATTCAAGGAGTTGTTTTGGAAAAAAGGTTTTCTGTAAAAATGGACAAGTTGGTTGACAAAACAAAAGAAACTAGGAACAATGTAGCTATGAGAAGTAAAGGAGAATGAAGAATGGAATTATCACAAGGAACACCGATTTCGATCAAATTGCGTACAAAAGTGAAACAACAAGGGGAAGTGCAAGATTTTTATTTTGATTTGAAAGGGCAAATGGTGACGATTGGCGATACGCTGTACATACGGTATAAAGAGATGCAAGAGGAAACAGGCGATGAAATCCCTGTAACGATCAAATTAGTTCCAGATGGTCATGTACAGCTGATTCGTGCAGGAGAAATGCGAATGCGTTTGAAATTTGGTTATAAAGAACGGTTAGAAACAGCCTACCGAACACCATACGGTATGATTCAGATTGCTACCTTTACGAAAGAACTGCATGTAAGTTTGAAAGACCGTCCCACAGCAGGAAAGGTTCGGATCGATTATGATTTGTTCATGGGACTAGAAAAAATCGGCGAATATTATTTGACATTGGATTTTACAGCGTAAATATAAAAGAAAAGTTTGATTTTTTGTGTCTGATTTTGTATGATAAGGAGTAGACTGTGAAAGGACGTGTCCTGATTGGAAATTAGTGTATTTGAAGGTGCAAACAAAAGCGAATTATCAATGATCGAAGTAGCACACGCGATCTTAGAACAACGTGGCGATGTCATGGATTTTTCTGATTTAGCCAACCAAATCCAAAACTATCTTGGTAAATCAGACAGTGAAATTCGTGATTCACTCGCACAATTTTATACTGACTTGAATATTGACGGCAGCTTTATCTCATTAGGGGATAATCGTTGGGGCTTGCGTTCATGGTATGCTATCGATTCGATCGATGAAGAAGTAAACCATGGAATGGACGAAGAGGATGAAGATACTCCGCGTCGCCGTAAACGCAAGAAAGTCAACGCCTTTATCAATGATGATGAAGACGCGATCGATTACAATGACGATGACCCAGAAGATACAGATCTGACAGAAGAAGACGACGATGATCTGTTTGATGACGATGATGATGAAGATGAAGAAATCGCTGCTTATAATTCTGACTTGCAAGAAATTGGAGCAGATGACCCAACAGATGATGAAGAAAACTTGCCTGGGAATATCGAAGAAGATTTAAGTATCATAGACGAAGACGATGATGATGAAGACTATGAAGAGGAAGAATTTTCTGACTCTGAAAAAGAATAAACATCATTTACTGTAGAGGCTGTGACGGAAGTGGTCAACTTCAAGAAATTTCCACTTATTTCCGAAGAAACTACTTCTAGAACACCGTGTATCAGAGGTTGCAATAGAGACGTTGAACCTATCGGAATAAGGAGGTGTGACATGATTTTTGTCACACCTTCTTTTTTGTATATAAAAATTCAAAGTAAATACATAAAAAATAAAATAATTGAAACTTTTAGCGTACCTTGTACGTCATATTAAGTGAGGCGGAAAGGAGTGGAGAATGATTTTTACTGGATATAAGAAAAAACGGCAGATTGAAAAATACCGTCACCTGCTGAATGGACTCATCGAAACTGATTATCAAAAAATGTTCCGTATCACGATGAATTACGTACATGATAAAGAAGAGGCCTTAGATGTGATGCAAGATAGTTTCCATAAAGCACTGAAGTATTTTGAAAAAGAAAAAGAAATCGAGCATTTTAGTGCATGGTTTTACCGGATATTGATCCGCACGGCATTAGATAGTTGGCGCAGACAAAAAAGGACACCTGTTGACTTATTTGAAATTCAAGATATCCCGCAGCAATTACCTTTAGAAACTTCCGTTGCAGAACTTCATATGATTTTAGATAAAATAGACAGTCCGGAAAAAGAGATTCTGATCCTTTACTTTTTTGAAGGATTTCGTTTGAAAGAAATTGCGACTATCTTAGATATGAACGAAAACACAGTTAAAACAAAAATGTATCGTTCACTGAATGTTTTACGTCAAATCCTAGAATGAAGGAGAGAAGACCGCTATGTATTCTCAAAAAGAAAAGTTAAAAAAACTAAAGAAAACTTATAAAGAACAAGAAATTCCAAGAGGGCTTCAAGAGGAGATCCGCCAGCGTTTTCTTATCGAAGAGCAATCATTCATAAAAGCAAGACGGAGAAAAAGACGCCTCCAAGGGTTCGTAGTATCTTTGGCTATCGTGATGATTACAACAAGTAGTCTCCTTTTTAATAGTCAAGTTCGAAGCTTTGCAGAAGACTTGCCAATTTTAGGATCAGTCATTGAATTGATCTTAGGTGAACGTTTTACTGATCAATCTGAAAAAATAGATATTCAAGTACCGAAGATCCATACTCAAAATGAGAAAGAAAACAAAACGATTCATGGATTAAACCAAAAATACTTTCACGAAGGACAAGCAGATTTTAAAAAAGCTGAAAAAGAATATGGAAATCTTGAAACGGATCATTACCAAGTTCTGGGTGATTATCAGAAAATCGTAGACGATGACCGGTTTCTTGTGATCGAAAGACAGATTACCCAAACAGCAGCGGATAGCCACGTTGAAAAAAGATACGACACGATCGACAAGAAAAACAGTGTCCAGCTCTCACTTCCGCTGTTATTCAAAGATGACACCTATCTATCTGTTTTGACAAAAGAAGTCAAGCGGCAAATGGCCGAACAAGTCAAGGAAGATCCGTCTAAGTACTATTGGACTGAACAAGATATTCAAGAAGGAACGATAGAAAAACCAACACTTGTTACACCAACACGAAGTTTTTATTTGAATAAAGAGCATCAATTAGTTCTGACTTTTTCTCAATATGAAATTGCTCCTGGTTATATGGGAACACCAGAATTCGTCATTCCCAAGTCCGTGACAAAAACGATTTTGGCATCGGAAAATTATTTGGATCATTAGGCGAGAAGTAGTTGCGACTAGCAGTTTCAAATTTTTACAGTTATTTTCAAGTAAGTAATTAAGAAGAGAAAGAAGAGATGTAGTGAAAAGAAATTACTTAGTTATCAGTATCATTGCTTTATCCGTGCTTTTATTTTTCGAAGTCACTTCGGTCGCATCATTGATCAGCGAAGAGAAAGGAAAAGTAACTTCATCGGAACGCTCATCACAATCTTTCAAACAATCAGAACAATCAACGAATAAAAACAAGTCGACTGAAACAGCTAGCGTCAATGAATCCACTCAAGAATCAGTGAAATCAACACAAAGTCAATCAACTGAACCAGAACCAACACAAGAAAGTACAGAAGCTGTCCAAGATCCAACTGTCAAAAGTATTGCCATCAGTTTTGATGATGGACCAGGAGCGACCACGACACCACAGCTGTTGCAAATACTTAAAGAAAAAAACGTACACGCCACTTTTTTTGTTTTAGGAGAAAATACGGCGCAACATCCTGAAATTGTGAAGCAGACAGCTGAAGCAGGACACGAGATCGGCAATCACACGTATGATCATCAGGATCTGGCGGTGCTTTCTGCCCAGTCGATCACAGAAGAAGTGGCAAAAACAGACACTGGGATAAAAAAAGCCACTGGTAAAACCCCCACTTTCGTTCGTCCGCCCTATGGTTCGATCACAAGTGTAGGAGCAAGTGTTATCCGGCGGCCAATCATCGAATGGTCGGTCGATTCAGAAGATTGGAAGACAAGAAATCCTGATTTGATTTTGCAGAAGATCCAAGCAACAGTATACGATGGTGCAATTATTTTATTCTATGATATTTATCCTGAAACGATTCGTGCCGTCCCTCAAGTGATCGATTATCTGCAAGAGCAAGGGTACCGCATTACGACAGTGGGGGATTTATTAGGACATCCAACGACTGTCGAGAATTATTATGGCAGAAACGATCATCGGCCAGTCCAGTAAGTGAAAACAAGTATACTATAATAAAAAAACTGTCCGCTAATTTTTTTGGTGGACAGTTTTCACTTGAAAAGTAAAGAAGCAAACATTCGGAAGTTATGCTAAAATGGCAATAGAACGCGTCCTGAGGGAATCGAACCCTAATAGTTGTACACATTCAAGGTATGTCAGCATACAATAGGAGTGATATTATGTTGAAGGTTGCTATCTGCGATGATGAACTTGGCATTACTAACTATGTAGGTAATTTGTTGCAAAATTATGATCCAGATTTATTTGAACCTTATGTATATTATGATCCGTCAAAGTTGATCAAACAAATGGATCAATTAAATTTTGATATGTATATTTTAGATATTGAATTTCCAGGAAAGAATGGAGGTAGCAGATTTTATTCGGCAAAATGATTTCAATGTTCCGATTATTTTTTTAACGAGTTATCGAGAATATATGGAAAAAGTCTTTAAATTACATACGTTTGATTATATTCTGAAACCGTTGGAACAGAACTATTTTTTTCAAGTGATTGAAAGGGCTATCAAATATTTAGGAGTTTTAAATAATAAATTGAGTTTTCCTATAGAAAAACGGATTATCGAATCGCGTTAAATGACATTTTGTTTTTTGAAAAAAATAGACGTCAAGTATTCATCAATATGACATCTCAAAACAAATATGTAGCAAATATGTCAACTTCGGAGATCATTGCTAAGATGACATCAACATTTGTTCAAACACATACTTCATTTATTATAAATATGGAGCATATAAGAGAAATAGGAAAAAACTATGTTCGATTAAGCAATTGCGAAAATATCATTGAATTGCCTATAAGCAGAAAGTTTAAAACAGACGCTCTAACAAAGATACTTATGCGAAAGAGAGATTTATTCTAATGGAAGATGAGTTACTTCGAAATATTAGTCTAATAATGTACGTTTTTTTGCTCGATTATTTTTTCTCTGGAGTGGCAGTAAAAAAAGTAAGACTTTCTTGATAAATTTAATTATTTGTGCGATTATTTTATTCAATTTCCTTTCGAATCTTTTTTTACCGTTTGAATATTTACCTTATATTAATATTTTCTTGAGTCTTTTTGTAATTGCGAGTATTGCGAAGAAATATTTTTTATCAGATAGTGAGATTTTCTTTTGGATGTTGTTTCTACTAGCAGTTAATTTCATCTGCGAATCGGTTTCCGTCAAGTTGATTCAGTTAATAATTTTGAATCAGGTAGAAAATACAATTACTCATTATTCGATCCTATTTAGCACTAGTCTCACGTTACTTATCGAAATTTTATTTTTCTTTGGCATGCGACTATTCCTTTCACGAAAAGAAACGCTACATAATCAAATTAATACTATATCTCTCTTAACAATGAGTTCAATTCCGATTATTTCAAGTATCATACCTTTCGGGTTTCTTATGTCAGAAGTAAACATGGCCATCAATAGAAGGATAATAGATATTTTTATAACGATGGGAATTGTAATCATGAATATTTGTGTTTTATGCCTTTATCACAGTATTTCTTTTCATCAAGCACATATCAATCAAATCTCTCTAGAGAAGAAGGCGCTTGAATCAGAAATAAAATATGTGGAGGAAATTAAAAAGAGCCAAGAGAATCTGAAACAAATTAGACACGATTTGCGAAATCATTTTTTAGTTCTATCGGGGCTGTTAGAAAATGAAGATATTTCTTCAGCTAAGAAATATCTGAGGAAGACGATGAAACAACAAGAAACGATTACTGACTTTTATACTTCGGATCCTATCTTGAATTATATTTTAAATGAAAAACTGACTATAGCAGAACAATCGGAAATTCAGGTCAATACATCGATTTTTATATCAGAAAATGTAAAAATTGATTATGATATTATAGCAATCATTGTGGGAAATCTAATGGATAATGCAATCGAAGCATGCACTCGAAATAACGGAAAAGGCAAAGATATCACCGTGATTATTAAGCAGTTTAAAAGTGATCTTTTCATAGAGATAAATAATGCTTATTTAGTCAATGAGAGATATACAAGAAAGGAAAGACAGAGTGCTGGTATAGGTACAAAAAGTATAAGATCTTTAGTCGAGAAAAATGGTGGAATCTATCATACTTGGACTGAAGCTGATAGATACTTTGCAAGCATCGTATTGTTTGATGTTTATGAATAGAGACTACAGAATTTAAAAGTTAGTCTGTCTGGTTTTCCATTATTGGAATTTAAAGTATTTCTGTTTTTTCTATGCGTTGTGTAAAGGTGATTAGTGTCATTCCAATAATCAGAGCGATAAAAACTGACAGTATAAATGTTAATATTGTGTAATTCAATACACCTAAAACGACAATATTTGAAACACCTATAATGTTTATAACAGCAGTGATAGAGGTGGTTTTATATAATTCAGCTATTTCAATTCTTCTCAAAATCTTCAATTCCTCCGTGATAGTGCTCTTAATGACAATGCGCCGGTGATGATTAACCAAATACTAACTGTTAGGATATTTTTTAGTTGAATAAATCCAGAGCCAAAAAAAGAAGTACGAATCAAATTGGCTGTTGGGACAAAAGGTAAGAAATCATATATTATTTTTGTCCATTCAGGCAGTCTATCGGCCGGATAAGTAATCGGTGAAAAAAGTAACCCGCCAATCATGATGATTTGTGTCATTAAAGACACTCCGTTAGCGGGCAGCCAGTAAGCAATACAAAATCCGATAGAAATCATCGACATTTGAGCTAAAATCAATAAAGCGACAGACAGGACAGAAAAATGAATCGCTAGACCAAATTTTAGGGATGAAGCAAGAAAAGACATCAGGATTCCTGGTAAAGAAGCGAATCCCCAGATAATAAAATCAGCCAATAGGAGATTGAATCGGGAAACGGGCAGTGTTCTTTGATAAGAAACGATCCCATTTTGCTTAGCAGTGCTTACTATCTGTGCCGATAAGACGCCCCCAACAGCAATAATCCCAAGTACTATTGCACCAGAGGATAAATAGACAGCGGTTGTATCATCCATTGTAGGAATTAAAAAAGTGAGTCCGTAAACAATTGCTAATGATAGTAGCAGTTGGGCCACTGTAAAGACTGGCAAAAGTACCTTGTATCTTACTAGACTCCATCTAAGTAAAGCGTATAATTGAAATAATCGACTATCGGAAGGGCGTGAATAGGAATCGTAGCTTTGCTTATTTTTCATTCGTTAATCCTCCGTATGTGTTTTCTAATGTTTGAGGTGATAAGCTATAGTTCGTTACTTCTCTTGATGAAATCTTTTCATTAATCCATATCATTGCATCAACTACTTGTTCTTGTGACAAAGTGACATCGTAACGTAACTCACCCTTTTGTAAGATACAGCCAATATTTCTAGGTAATTCTTGCATTTCAAATTCCTTATCAGAGAATAGTACAAGGTGCATTTGGATCAACGTTTTTTCTAACGATTCGCGAACATACGCATCTTTAATTAAAGTTCCCTTATCAAAGAGTAGATATCTATCTGCATATTGATCTACTTCGAGTAAATTGTGAGTTACCACAATTACAATGTGTCCTTTTTGAGCTAATTTTCTTAAGGAATTCCAAATGATTTTTCTTCTTATCGGATCAACATTATTTGTAGGTTCATCAAGCAGTAAGATTGGTGGAGGGGCAACAATAGACATGGCAAATGAAGTAAGCCTTTGCAATCCGCCTGATAGTTTCTGCCCTTGTACATGTGCCCATTTCGAAATTTTAAGTTCTTGCATAATCTCTATAACGTGAGTCTGGGTATCAGATTTATTAAATCCTCGTATCCTTAAAATAGCTTCAATAGACTGTTGCATGGTAACCCCATCTAATGGTGCATGAAATTGGGGCATCATTGCTGCAAATTGCCTAGCCATTTTCCAGTTTTTATCTAAAGAGTGGCCTTGAAAAGTAATACTACCGGAAGTAGGTTTTGTTCCGCCTATGATTTGATTTAAGAAAGTTGTTTTTCCTGCACCGTTGTGTCCAGTTACAGCAACAATTTCTCCAGGGGAAAAAACGATAGTTATATTTTTATTGGCAAAATTACTACTATTCTTATATTTTTTTGAAAGAGAATGGATACTTAAATGATTGTTCATAGTAAAATCACGTCCTAAAGTAGTTGATTGTTGGTATTAACCACACTAAAAGAATGAATATATCTGCACCCATTCCTAGAGCAAGGATTAATTTCGAATGGCAAGTCTTGTTATCAAACAAAAAAGGATCATCCCTAATCATGTTTAAAGTTAAACGTATGTCAGTTATACTGTAGACTCGAAATTGCCAAGCATTAAGATCGTCGAATCAATGTTTTATCATCAAATTCGATAAATTAATAATAAAACAAAAATACGTTCAACAATCTAAATGATACAATTAACCAAGTAGCTGTAATATTTAACCTTATTCAAACTTTAGTGTATAAACAAGATGATTTAACTTGAAAATAAAGTTATTCATACAAAAGAGATGAATCAACAAAAAATTAGAAGTGTTAGAATATGTCCATAAACAAAAGGGATAAAAGTCAATTATATGTACATTTTATGTTGGAGTGAATAGATTCTGGTGATTTAGTCGAAATGTGATTGATAAGTGGTTAGATGAACAGGTATAATAAGTGCGTATCTACTTTAGCATGTTGCTATGGAAGACATTCAAACATCAGCATTTCAAAAATAAAAGTGACTTGCGTAACGTTGAGGGTAGGAATTAATGGGTAGGCAAATTTTAGGAAAAGCAAAAAAAAGACACTTTCCGTCTCTGGTAGAAAGTGTCGTGAATCCTACTATAAAAAAATAGAACGCGTCCTGAGGGAATCGAACCCCCGTCTCAAGAACCGGAATCTTACGTGATATCCACTACACTAAGGACGCAAGCACTGGGATAATTGTAACTAAACAGATAAAAAATTACAAGGGGATTGGACAAAAAAATGAAATTTGAGCAAAATTTTTCACAAAAACAGCAGCAGACACAGAAACTAGCCATGACGCAACAGTTGCAGCAGTCCATCCAAGTTTTACAATATAACAGTGAAGAGCTGTTGGCATTCGTTGAGAACCAAGCAATGGAAAACCCATTGGTGGAAGTTGTTGAGCCGGAATGGCAGCCAGATTACATAAAAGCTTCTTCATCTTCTTATGAAGGAGAAGAGACAAATTACCTAAATCAGATTCCTGATACAAAAGGGTCTTTATTTGATTCATTGATCGAACAAGTCCACTTGAATTACCGAGATACTTTTTTAAGGAAAATCGTTCTTTATCTTGTAGAATACATCGATTTGAACGGATTTTTGACGATTAGTTTAGAGGAAGCTGGAAAAGAGATCGGAGCGACGCCTATCCAAATGCTCGATGCGTTGACACTAATCCAGCAATTAGAACCAGCTGGAGTAGGTGCACGTAGTTTGCAAGAATGCCTCATGCTTCAAACGGAACGGGATGATTATGCGCCGGAACTAGCCTACATCGTGCTAGAAGAATGTTTTGAGCAATTGGTGGAGCGAAAATGGAAAGAGATTGCGCAGCGTTTTTCTGTTGATTTACACGCTGTTCAGCAAATATTCGACTATTTGCAAACATTGAGCCCAAGTCCAGGACGAATTTTCGATCGTAGTAGCGAATTGTACATTATTCCTGATGTCCGGGTATTAGTGGACGATGGAAATGTACAAGTCATCTCAAACCGAAAAAAACAACCGAATATCCGATTTCAAGAGACCTACTTCAAGCAAATGTCACAACAAGCAGATAAAGAAACTGAAAATTATTTAAAAGAACGGAAACAGGAATTCGAATGGTTGAAGAAAACGATCCTCCAACGCGGGGATACAATTTTGCGGGTTGCTCAAGTCATTGTTTCTCGGCAAAAAGCTTTCTTTATCGACAAGGAGCGGCCCATCAAACCTCTTACGTTAAAGGAAGTTGCGACCGAGATAAATGTGCATGAATCTACGGTCAGTCGAGCAGTCAACGGGAAATATTTGGAAACAGATTTCGGTGTATTTGAGTTAAAGAAATTTTTCACTGCAAGAATCCCTACTAACGGTGCAGAACAGACAGAAGATCTTTCGGCAGATACTGCGAAGAAAAAGTTGCAGGAATTAGTTGATCAAGAAGACAAAAGCAAGCCGTTGTCGGACCAGAAATTGGTTGAATTGCTGAAAAAAGATGAGATAGCGATCTCAAGACGGACAGTAGCAAAATACCGTGATTTATTAGGAATCCCGAGTTCATCAAAAAGAAAACGTTATGATAATTAATCATCCAAAAGATCAGAAAAAGTATTTTAATTTTTCTGATCTTTTTAGTTGAAAAACGAAAGCAAAACTGTTAGACTAACAGTCGTGAGGTTGAGATTTCCCTTTATTGATGTGAAATTCGAAAAGTTAATTTCTTTTTTTTATCGTATATGGGTCGTTTTAAGTCTACATTGGACGCAAAGTGTCCAACTAAGGAGATCGCTATGCTAGATGAAATAAAAATGATTGAATCTGTTGCACCAGATATTATCGAAGTGTTGCAAGAACGCTATAAAATTTTACGAAATATCTATTGGATGCAGCCGATTGGACGTCGAAGTTTATCAGAAAGTATGGGGATAACAGAACGAGTATTGCGAACAGAAACAGACCTTTTGAAAAATCTGAATTTGATCGATACCTCAAAAAGCGGTATGACGCTGACAACTAAGGGTGAAGAAGTTTATCAAAGTCTTGAAAACTTCATGGATCAGCTTTTAGGTACGCATCAAACCGAACAACAGTTGGCAGAATATTTTGGTAATCAGCGCTGTATCGTTGTTTCAGGAAACAGCGAAGAGCAAACCAAAGTGGCTGATGCATTCGGCGAAGCGCTGAGTGAAGCCTTAGACCGACTGCTTCCGGAAGGCGAGAATATCATCGCTGTGATGGGAGGAACCACCATGGCAGTTGTAGCAGAACAGTTGTCTAATCTGGAAAATAAAAAACGGCATAACCTATTTGTCCCTGCAAGAGGCGGGATCGGTGAAGCGATAACTGTACAGGCAAATTCTGTCAGTGCAAGAATGGCTGCCAAAGCAAACGGAAACCACCGTGCACTTTATGTTCCGGAGCAATTAAGTCTGGCAACTTACAATTCTTTACTCAATGAGCCATCTATCCAAGAAGTCTTAAACTTGATTAGTGAGGCGAATTGTGTTATTCATAGTATTGGGCGTGCATTACACATGGCAGCACGTCGAAAGATGACTGAAAAAGAATTAGTCATGCTGAAACAAGCAAATGCTGTAGCGGAATCCTTTGGCTACTTTTTCAATGAAAAAGGCGAAGTTGTTTATAAGGTCCCTAGGATCGGCATAGAATTGCAAGATTTGGCGAAAGTCCCAATCATCATGGCGATAGCGGGCGGAAAATCAAAAGCCAAAGCAATTCGAGCTTATATGAAAAATGCACCAAAACAAACGTGGCTCATCACTGATGAAGCTGCTGCAAACGAGATTTTAAAAGGGGTAACCCTTTAAAATAAATATTTTTTTGATTTTCATAAGGAGGAAATCTTAAATGACAGTTAAAGTAGGTATTAATGGTTTTGGACGTATTGGACGTCTAGCATTCCGTCGTATCCAAGATGTAGATGGAATCGAAGTAGTAGCAATCAACGACTTGACAGATGCTAAAATGTTGGCACACTTGTTAAAATACGACACAACTCAAGGACGTTTCAACGGAACAGTTGAAGTTCATGAAGGTTCATTCAACGTAAACGGAAAAGAAGTTAAAGTATTAGCTAACCGCAACCCAGAAGAATTACCATGGGGCGAACTAGGCGTAGATATCGTTCTAGAATGTACTGGTTTCTTCACTTCTAAATCAGCAGCTGAAAAACATTTGACAGCTGGTGCTAAACGCGTTGTTATCTCTGCTCCTGGCGGAAACGATGTTCCAACAATCGTTTATAACACAAACCACGAAACATTAACTGGTAAAGAAACAGTTATCTCAGGTGCTTCATGTACAACTAACTGTTTAGCTCCTATGGCTAAAACATTGAACGACAAATTTGGTGTTGTTGAAGGATTAATGACAACTATCCACGCTTACACAGGTGACCAAATGACTCTAGACGGACCTCATCCTAAAGGTGACTTCCGCCGTGCACGCGCTGCTGCTGCAAACATCGTTCCTAACTCAACAGGTGCTGCTAAAGCTATCGGTTTAGTAATCCCTGAATTGAACGGTAAATTAGACGGAGCTGCTCAACGTGTTCCTGTACCAACAGGTTCATTAACAGAATTAGTAACAGTTCTTGAAAAAGAAGTAACTGTTGACGAAATCAACGCAGCAATGAAAGAAGCTTCAAACGAATCTTACGGATACAACACAGACGAAATCGTTTCTTCAGATATCGTTGGTATGACTTACGGTTCATTATTTGATGCTACACAAACTAAAGTAATGACAGTTGGCGACAAACAATTAGTTAAAACTGTTGCTTGGTACGACAACGAAATGTCATACACTGCACAATTAGTACGTACTTTAGAATACTTCGCTAACTTATAAGATAGACAAACGTACAAGTGTAAATGATAGACATGTACATTTAAAAGCGGGGAAGCAATCGCGCTTCTTCCGCTTTTTTTGATAATAAGTTTATTCAGGAGGAAATAAAATGGCTAAGAAAACAGTGAAAGATATCGATTTAAAAGACAAAAAAGTTCTTGTCCGTGTTGACTTCAATGTTCCTTTGAAAGACGGCGTGATCACTGACGACACTCGTATCAAAGCAGCATTGCCAACAATCAACTACGTTTTAGAACAAGGCGGAAAAGCAATCCTTTTCTCTCACCTTGGACGTGTAAAAACAGAAGAAGATAAAGAAGGAAAATCTTTAGCTCCAGTTGCAAAACGTCTAGGCGAATTATTAGGTAAAGAAGTAACATTCGTACCTGAAACTCGCGGAGAACAATTAGAAGAAGCAATCCGCAACATGAAAGATGGCGACGTTGTCGTATTTGAAAACACACGTTTTGAAGATGTTGACGGTAAAAAAGAAAGCAAAAACGATACAGAGCTAGGAAAATACTGGGCTTCATTAGGTGATGTATTTGTTAACGATGCTTTCGGTACAGCTCACCGTGCGCATGCTTCTAACGTAGGTATCGCTTCAACTGGTATCCCAACAGTTGCTGGATTCTTGATGGAAAAAGAAATCAAGTTCATCGGTGAAGCAGTAGAAGAACCAAAACGCCCAATGATCGCAATCCTTGGTGGCGCAAAAGTTTCTGATAAAATCGGCGTAATCGAAAACTTGATTCCTAAAGCAGACAAAATCTTGATTGGTGGCGGAATGACTTACACATTCTACGAAGCAAAAGGAATCAAGATCGGTAACTCTCTAGTAGAAGCTGACAAAGTAGAACTAGCAAAAGAATTGATCGAAAAAGCAGGCGACAAACTTGTCTTGCCAATCGACAATGTCTGTGCACCAGAATTTTCAAATGATGTAGAAACACAAGTAATCGAAGGAGACATTCCTGACGGTTTGATGGCTTTAGACATCGGCCCAGCATCAGTAAAATTATTTGCTGATACATTACAAGGTGCAAAAACAGTTGTTTGGAACGGACCTATGGGTGTATTTGAAATGAGTAACTTTGCTAAAGGTACAATCGGTGTTTGTGAAGCAATCGCTAACTTAGAAGGCGCAACAACAATCATCGGCGGAGGAGACTCAGCTGCAGCAGCAGAACAATTAGGTTTTGCTGACAAATTCACACACATCTCAACAGGTGGCGGCGCAAGCTTGGAATTGCTTGAAGGTAAAGAATTACCAGGACTAGCAGCAATCAACGATAAATAAACAGCCAATTTTGCTCTATTCTGACGAGTAATCGATCAAAAGGTGAAGGGAGTTTTCATGACTCCCTAGCCATTTTTCAATAAATTAAGGAGTGTGTTCCTCAATGCGTAAACCTATTATCGCAGGTAACTGGAAAATGAACAAAACTGCATCCGAAGCAAAAGAATTTGCTGAAGCAGTAAAAAACAAAATCCCTTCAAATGACAAGGTTGATTCAGTCATCGGATCTCCTGCATTATTCTTACAAGAATTAATGACATCAGCTGAAGGTACAGAACTAAAAATCTCAGCACAAAACTGCTACTGGGAAAACTCAGGTGCGTTCACTGGTGAAACTTCACCAGCAGCTCTTGCTGATCTAGGTGTTCACTATGTGATCATCGGACATTCAGAACGTCGTGAATATTTCCATGAAACAGACGAAGACATCAATAAAAAAGCAAAAGCTATCTTTGCAAACGGTATGACACCAATCTTATGCTGTGGCGAATCTTTAGAAACATATGAAGTAGGCAAAACTGCTGAATGGATCGAAGGACAAATTACAGCTGGTTTAGCTGATCTTTCAGCTGAGCAAGTGTCAAACATGGTGATTGCTTATGAACCAATCTGGGCAATCGGTACTGGTAAATCAGCTGACGCACAAATCGCTGACGAAATTTGTGGTGTTGTACGTCAAACAGTTGAAAAACTTTATGGAAAAGAAGTATCAGAAGCTGTTCGTATCCAATACGGCGGTTCTGTAAAACCAGAAAATATTGCTGAATACATGGCAAAAGAAAATGTTGACGGTGCTTTAGTCGGCGGCGCAAGCTTGCAAGCAGATTCATTCTTGTCATTGTTAGACGCTGTAAAATAATTGGTGAAAATTTGCGAAAAATGCAAGAAATGTTTGCACTAATGAGCAAAATTAACTAAAATCGTATATGAGGGAAATCCCTTAGGAAAAAACAAACTCAAAGGAGAGACAAAACATGTCAATTATTACTGATGTTTACGCTCGCGAGATCTTAGACTCACGTGGTAACCCAACAATCGAAGTAGAAGTATACACAGAAAGCGGAGCTTTTGGCCGCGGAATGGTTCCTTCAGGTGCTTCAACTGGTGAATACGAAGCAGTTGAATTACGTGACGGAGACAAAGCTCGTTATGGCGGTAAAGGTGTAACTAAAGCTGTCGACAACGTAAACAACATCATTGCTGAAGCAATCATTGGCTACGATGTTCGTGACCAAATGGCTATCGACAAAGCTATGATCGCTTTAGACGGAACTCCTAACAAAGGTAAATTAGGTGCGAACGCTATTTTAGGTGTTTCTATCGCTGTTGCACGTGCAGCTGCTGACTACCTAGAAGTACCTTTATACCACTACCTAGGCGGATTCAACACGAAAGTATTGCCAACACCAATGATGAACATCATCAACGGCGGATCACATGCTGATAACTCAATCGACTTCCAAGAATTCATGATCATGCCTGTTGGCGCTCCAACATTCAAAGAAGCTCTACGTATGGGTGCTGAAGTATTCCACGCATTAGCTTCAATCTTGAAAGCTCGCGGATTAGCAACTTCTGTTGGTGACGAAGGTGGATTTGCTCCAAACCTTGGTTCAAACGAAGAAGGTTTCGAAGTAATCATCGAAGCAATCGAAAAAGCTGGCTATGTACCTGGTAAAGACGTTGTTCTTGCTATGGATGCTGCTTCTTCAGAATTCTACGACAAAGAAAAAGGCGTTTACGTACTAGCTGACTCAGGCGAAGGCGAAAAAACAACTGACGAAATGATCAAATTCTACGAAGAATTAGTTTCTAAATATCCAATCATCTCAATCGAAGACGGATTAGACGAAAACGACTGGGACGGATTCAAGAAATTAACTGACGTATTAGGCGACAAAGTTCAATTAGTTGGTGACGACTTGTTCGTAACAAACACTCAAAAATTATCTGAAGGTATCGAAAAAGGAATTGCTAACTCAATCCTTATCAAAGTGAACCAAATCGGTACATTAACAGAAACTTTCGAAGCAATCGAAATGGCTAAAGAAGCTGGCTACACAGCAGTTGTATCTCACCGTTCTGGTGAAACAGAAGATTCAACAATCTCTGATATCGCTGTTGCAACAAACGCTGGTCAAATCAAAACAGGTTCTCTATCACGTACTGACCGTATTGCTAAATACAATCAATTACTACGTATCGAAGACCAACTTGGTGAAGTTGCAGAATACAAAGGTTTGAAATCTTTCTACAACTTGAAAAACAAATAATTCTTTTCTAATGAAGATACATGATCGACCGATTGAAAGATAGACGAGCATGATCACTTAGTTAAGTAATCAGACTCTCTACCTGCTGATTTCAGCAAGTAGAGAGTTTTTTTGTTGTGAAAATCATTTGATGAATAAATCTCTTTTTTAAGAACAGAAAAATCGGGAGAGTACATAAATTATTATAATAACAACCGTTTATTTATATATATCATATAAACCCTATTATATAAATATCCGTATTTATTAAAAATAACTCATAATTTTATTTTTGTAACTGGCTTTTGTATATAGTATTTACAAATATCGATACGAGACAATCGTATCGAAAAAAGTCAGTGATCAAGAGATAACATCGTATAGGACCTTTTAAGGATAGAACAATAAGAGAGGAGGAAGCAGTCTTCGTTTCATTCATATCCTTTTACGCTCGGATAGGATGATTCTCTTCAAAAAGGGGATGGCAATCTTCCTCTTTCGATAAAAATCATTTGAACAGGGAGACAGAAAAATGAAAAAATTTTTGAAGATACTGGGTCTTATCGGGTTAATAGGACTTGTTATCGTAGTAACACCCAAAGCGCACGCAGATGAAGTAGAAGAATATTTGACGAGAAATGCCTTACTTGGAGAAGAACTTGATAGATTTGAAGAAAACGAGCAACAGCAAGCCAAATTGAAACGCCTCTCTAAAAACTGTATGGACGAAATCGAGTTAAGAACGAAGTATGAGGAATATAAAGCGTTAGGGGTCTTAGAAGAAGATGTGACCTTTGAGCTTTTTACGCAGTTAGCCACCTCAGAACCTCCAACGGATCCAGTCGCTCCAGAATTTAGAAATGCAAGGACAAAAATGTATTATGGAGATATTTTGATTACGAACGACACTAGTTTTTGGGGAGTCACTGGACATGCTGGGATTTATTTAGGAAGTGTGGGGAAAAATCAGATCCTTTCAATTGAAGGATCAGGAAAACCACCAAAAACAATGAGCGTTCTAGAATGGGAATCAGCTTATGGAAAAAAAGGTACTTGGACGAAAATCTATCGGGTCGCAGAACAATATCAACCAAGATTAGCTGCTCGATGGGCATTAGATAATTACAATGATAAAAATTATAAATATGGGATAACTACAAATATTTTTGGGATGGATCCGACTTACTGTTCTAAAATCGTCTGGCAAGCTTATTGGTATGCTTCGGCTGCCGTGCAAGTAGGAGGGATGTATCAGCCGCTTATTGCTTTGCCATACGATCTTCCTGATTATTTTGATGAAAGAGCGATCCATATCTTAACATGGGAGAATTGATGATGAGAAGGAGGATTTCTAAAAAAAGAAATTACTGTTCTAAGATTTTTATTTCGATAGGTTTACTGTTAGGGGGTACATGGCTCTATCAATTTCCAATCAAGAAACATATAGCTACACGAGCACTGTATCAATTATTAGAGGAGGAATACCAATTAACCGATTATGATATTTTTATTTCAAGAGTGGTGAAAGATACGAAAAGTGGTAGAGGCGGTGTCAGTATTTTTTTCATGGTAAGGAATAGTGTGTATGTGTATGAATATGACTACTCTCTTGAAGAAAATAATTGGCTACGTGGTTATTACGTAAGTAGGAGTAGCTATAGATCATGTGATACTCTTATTTTCAATGATGAGGAATAAAATGATTTGACTATAGAAGAACAGTTCAACGAAGTAGCTTCTCTTGTTTTTTTACTTGGTTGGATTTACTAGCGTAGAGGCAAGAATTGGAAAGCCATTTACTTGGAAAAGGGGAATGTGACGCTGCTTTTGTCACGCCCTTTTTTTCTGTGGCCTCTCTTATTTGTAAATCTAGGTGCACTCCAATACAATAAAAGAAACAGCAAAGGAGAAGATTAGATGAAAAAAGAAGAAAAAATTGCGATTTTACAAGAGATCATCCGAATAAAATCAGTGAATGGGAACGAAGGCGAAGTAGCAGCTTATTTGAATAAGATTTTGGAAAAACATGGCATAATAGGTGAAATCGTTTCTTACAGTAATGGTAGAGATAATCTGATTGCTCAATTCCAAAAAGGGCAATCAGGAAAAGTGTTAGGCCTATCTGGTCATATGGATGTCGTGGCGGCGGGGGATGAATCGTCTTGGACCTATGCGCCCTTTGCAGCAGAAATCCATGGGAATCGTTTGTATGGACGTGGTGCTACAGATATGAAGAGTGGCTTGGCGGCGATGGTGATTGCCATGATCGAGCTCAAAGAGTCAGGAAAAGCATTTAACGGAACAGTCAAATTATTAGCCACTGTCGGAGAAGAAGTGGGTGAATTAGGTGGGGAACAGCTCACGAAAGCAGGCTATGTGGATGACTTAGATGCCTTGATCATCGGAGAGCCAACTAATTACAGTTTGATGTACACACACATGGGATCAATCAACTATACGGTCATCTCGCACGGAAAAGAAGCGCATAGCTCTATGCCAGACCAAGGCTATAATGCGATCAATCATCTAAATGAATTCATTACGAAAGCAAATGCTGAAATGAATTACCTCGCTGAAACAATCGAGAATCCCGTCTTAGGAAAAACAATCCATAATGTCACGTTGATCAGCGGCGGCAATCAAGTAAACAGCATTCCGAGCCACGCGCAGCTTCAAGGGAATATACGATCGATTCCTGAATATCCAAATGATAAAATCATTACATTACTGCAATCAATCGTCAAGGAATTGAATCAAGAGACAGACTACCATTTGGAATTGACGATCGATTACAACAAAATACCTGTCAAAGCTGATCCAGATTCTCCTTTGATTCATTGCATTCAGCAACAATTCAGTCAGCCATTACCTTTAGTTGGAGCGGCAGCAACCACAGATGCAGCCGAATTTACAAAAGCTGACCACTCCTTCGATTTTGTCGTCTTTGGGCCTGGTGTCGTTACTTTGCCTCATCAAGTAGATGAGTATGTCGAGCTCGATAATTATTTAGATATGATCGAAAAATATCAAGCCATTATTTTATCTTACTTAGCGTAAGTTTTTTTAATCGATGAAAAATAGAACCAGATGAGCAACTTTTTGCTCATTTGGCTCTGTTTGTTCATCCTATTTTTCTCTTGGAATATATCAAGCGCTGCGGCAACATAGTGATGACTAATGTAACAACGACGATAGATAGCAGACGGTCAAGGTAGTCTGTGCCCGCCTGTACCAAGATCACACTGATGGTTTGATCGAAACCTAACCCATGTAACAATTGGACGATCATGCTAGATCCTGAGGAAGTGATTCCGCCAAATAACTGAACGGTAATGATCGAAGAAACGATCGTTCCAGGTACAGACAAAATCAAAGCGAGTAATAAAAGTTTCAAACGTTTTTTATCTTTGTCGAGATACCTTGGTAAAATCAATCCAGCCAACAAACCTGTGAGGATTTGGATCGGTGAATAATACAGTGAAAAAATATCTGTAGTCACCCCGCTTAATACCCCACTGGATAGTCCTGTCAACATTCCTGGTATGGGACCAAGTAACGCGCCAGCAAAAATCGTTCCAATAGAGTCTAGATAGATTGGCAAACGAAGCCATAAAGCAATCGTTCCTCCAACATAATTGATCCCAATACACAAAGCCATCATTGTAAGTACGCGAGTTGCCATCTTGTTTTTATTCATTTTGTCAGCCCATCTTTAACCTTTCCAAATCTTTCATAATCGTTTCTTCTTGTGCATTTAAAAGAACGGTTAAAAACTTTTGGAAAAAAAGACGAGTATCTACTTTTGTCATAATTTTACTGTTAGCAGGTTTCTGCCAAAATTCATAACGGTCAACCAATGTTTGTCCACGACTTAGTCCTTGAGTTTCTACAGCAGTGAAGCTTTTAAAGCCTTCACAGATGGACTCATCGATAAAATAAGCAACAGCTAATGGATCATTGATGACACACCCCAAGATTCTTTCTTGTTTCCAGTGAAAGTCAAAATAAAAACGAGTGATCGCTTTTAGATACTCTCCCTCTTCAGGATTCATTTGGCAGCAATATTCAAGGATAGTCGGTGTCAAGACGATTTCTCTTGTCACATCTAACCCAACCATTTCTATCGGTTGTTTGAGCTTCTCGAATACATAAGAAGCTGCTTCAGGATCACACCAGTAATTGTATTCAGCAACTGGTGAACAGTTACCATGGCTTTTGTAAGTTCCGCCCATTGAGACAAAACGATCCATATGTTTTCCAACAGATGGATTGTTTTTCAAAGCAGAAGCGATATTGGTCAAAGGACCCAAAGCAATGACTGATGTATCTGTTTTTTCTTTGAAATAATCAGCCAGAAAATCAACTGCATGGAGCGATTCTGCCTGTTTTGCTAAGACCATCGGGAAATTTGTGTCCCCTAATCCATCCAACCCATGAGTGTCTTGCGCACTAATGAAAGGTTGCTTCAAAGGTTTTTCCATTCCTTGATAAACAGGAATATCTAAACGATCACAGCGTTCCAAACATTTCAGCACATTCTGCGTACCGATATCTACAGGGACATTCCCGCAAACGACGGTAATAGCAACTACTTCGATATCAGGGGATTTGACAGCTAGTGATAAAGCTAAAGTGTCGTCGATCCCTGGATCGCAATCAATAATTACTTTTCGCATTATTTCCAATCTCCTTTCTTTAGAGATACTTAGTTTTTTATTCTGGGAAGTTTCCGAACCAGTCCAAGACGAGCGTCTTGTTTATAATGCACGAAATTAGTATACTGGCTTTTATTGTGAATGTAAATGCTCTCTTACAAGTAAATCTATTGAGAAGAACTTTAAGTAAATGATACAATGAAAAGGAAATGGAATTTACGTGTGCCGAAGAAAAAGAATCCTATTGATCGGTATATTGTATAATAAATAGATTATAGTTTGGCAGAAAGCGGCGGGTGTACGATGGTTATTTTTTATTTCATTCTTATTCTGATAATTATAGGAATCAGTTACCATTTTCTTTCTTATTTTTATGCAAAGAAATTAGTAAGAGCGGGAGTTCAGAGAGGCTATGACTGGTATGAAGACACTGGGCACCGCTTGATGGATCCTGCTGCAGTCACGTCAGTAGAAAAAAAGCGACAAAAATTAGAAGAAGAGTGTGAAAGCTTCTGGGAACAAGGAATACCGAAAACGATCAAAAGTTATGACGGGTTGAAACTAGCTGGACAGATGTTCATCCAACCAACTCAGCAGAATAAATGGGTCATTTGTGTACATGATTATCGAAGTACAGGGAAAAGAGATATGTCTCATATAGGTAAAAGATATGCAGAGAAAGGATTCAACGTTCTTATACCCGATTTACGTGCGCATGGAGAAAGTGAAGGAGAAATCATCGGAATGGGATGGCTAGACCGGCTAGATTTAATTGCATGGATCCAACTCATCTTAGATGAACAACCAGATGCATCCATTATTTTGCACGGGGGTTCAATGGGCGCTTCTACAATTATGATGGCAAGTGGTGAAAAGCTTCCATCTGCAGTCAAAGGATTTATCTTAGACAGCGGATATGTTTCTGTTTATGCGGAATTTCGGTACATGTTAAGTAAAATCACGGTCTTTCCTAAAAAAATGATTATGAGATATGCGAATCACTATGCTCAGAAATACGCAGGTTATTCTTTAAAGCAAGCATCAGCTACAAGACAGCTTGGTAGTAACCATTTGCCTTTGTTAGTCATCCATAGTGAAAGAGATCATTTTGTTCCTACAGAAGCAGCATACACGATTCAAAACGCTACGGCAGGGGATAAAGCATTACTGCTTGTTCCAGAAGCAGAACATTTGGAAGCATCGATGAAAGATCCGAAGACCTATTGGACAGTGATTTTTTCATTTATTGAACAAAGAATAACGATGGATTGATTTCCTCTTCCTTTTTGTAAGCAATCCGAGGATAAATAATTGTTTATAGACCAGGAGACTGTTAAAATAAGGTAGGAATAAAAAAATATCAGTTATTTGAGGAGTGCGGCATATGGAAATCAAAGAGGAAAAAAATCGTCTTGCTTTATTCAATGATGAGCAACAAGAAATCGGAGAAATGACATGGTCGGATGCGGGGCCAGACATCATGATCATTGACCATACATTTGTCGATCCAGCATATCGTGGTCAAAAATTAGCTGAAAAGCTAGTGTATACTGGAGTAGAACTAGCAAGACGTGAAGGGAAAAAGATCATCCCTTTATGCCCTTACGCAAAAAAAGAGTTTGAGAAGAAACCAGAATATCATGACGTCTTACGCCAATCATAATAATAACAGCTGAAAGTTTTGCACTTTCAGCTGTTTTTCCATTTATATAGAGTTGTCACGGAGTTTTATCTATGATAAAGTTAAAGAGACGATATCTTTTGGGAAGGAGGCTGCTATATGTATAATTTAATTTTGGGAATCGTGATCGTTTTATCAATTGTTATGGTCATTGCGATTATGATGCAGCCAAGCAAGCAAAATAGTGCAGCGAGTGCATTTACCGGCGGTGCGGATCAACTATTCGGCAAACAAAAAGCTCGCGGCTTTGAAGCTGTCATGCAGCGATCAACTGCAGTCATGGGAGCTGTCTGGATGATCTTATTATTTGTCCTAGCATTTTTATCTTCGAAGTAGTCGAATAAGCCTCTCGCACAACGGCGGGCGGCTTTTTTTATTGCAAAGAGAACGCTTAAGAAGAAGTTATGAAAGAAACTATGGTAAAATGAGGCGAAAGAGGTGAAACGAGTGAAACAATTACCAAAACCCCTTTATGCAAAACATGGAAAACGAGCAGTTTTGCTGCTTCATGCGTACTCAGGAAGTCCAAATGATGTCCGGATGCTCGCACGGTTTTTAGAAAAAGCAGATTATACAGTCTATGCGCCGCTATTTAAAGGACATGGAACGATGGAGCCATATGATATCTTGCAAGAAAAAGCAGAAATCTGGTGGGCAGATACTAAAAAAGCCATCCATTTTTTACAGTCTGAACAGTTTTCTGATATTGCCGTATTGGGACTATCGATGGGTGGCATCTTTGCTGTACGGGCACTAGAAGAAGAATCAGTAATTGGCGGCGGTTTTTTCTGTTCGCCCCTGTCTCCTGTAAAAACAAACGTGCCTGAAAATTTTGAAAAATATGTACGTCAAGTGCTGAAGATAGCAGGCAAATCTGAAAAAGAAATCAATGAAAAAGCAGTGTCTTATCGCTCGTTAGCTGAACATCAATTAATGGATATACAAGACCAAGCAGCAATCGCAGAAAGTAGACTATCAGATATCCAACAGCCGATATTTTTAGCTCAAGCTGGGAAAGATGAAATGATCGACCCAAATGGTGTATTTGAAACGGCACGCAAATTGAGCCGCCAACGGGTGACACTTCAATGGTATCCTGAAAGCGGTCATGTGATTACAGTTGGCACAGCAAGACGCGAATTAGAAAAAGACGTGTTGGAATTTTTAGAAAAATTACCTTGGAATGAGGAATAAATATGACAAAAGAAACAATAAAAGAGAAAATTCTCTTTTTCATGGAAAGCAGTCGCAAACGTAGTTTTTCTATGGAAGAAATCGCTGAAGGTCTAGGCTTTCAAAAAAGCGATGATTTTAAATTACTAGTACAAACGATTGCTCAAATGGAAAGAGAACAGAGTATCGTTTTCAATAAAAAAGGAAAAGTGAAACTTCCTTTAAAGCCAATCTTGGTCGAAGGGACATTTCGGTCAAATGAACGAGGATTTGGATTTGTAACGATTGATCCCGAAGAAGATGATATCTATATCCCGAAAGAAGCGACTGGCTTTGCAATGGATGGGGATACCGTAGCAATTGATATCATGAAGCGAGCAAATACAGATATGGATCGCGGAGCAGAGGGAAAAGTAGTGGAGATTCGAGACCGAGCGACTACTCAGTTAGCCGGAGAATTTGTTGCTTATTCAGACGAAGAGATACAGGAAACGGATCTTTATGGTGTGGTCATCCCGAAAGATAGAAAGCTTAACCAATTCAAAGTGTATGCAGCGGCAGAGGGAGTTCGTCCAGTTGACGGAAGTATTGTACTGATCGAACTGACCCATTACCCTGAAAAAGGGTATGCGACTAGTTTAGAAGGGATAATCAAGCAAGTGATTGGTCATAAGAATGACCCTGGCATGGATATCCTCTCGATTGTCGTGGCTAACGGTATTCCTACAAAATTTCCTGATGATGTATTGTCTGAGGCAGATGAAGTTCCAGACCAGATCAGCGAAACGGATATTGTTGGACGCAGAGATTTAAGAAATCAGCTCATTGTTACAATTGATGGAGAAGATGCAAAAGATCTAGATGATGCAGTAACGGTAAAAAAATTAGAAAATGGTAATTATTTTCTTGGAGTACACATTGCAGATGTATCTTACTATGTGACGCAAGGCAGTCAACTGGACAGAGAAGCATACGAAAGAGGAACAAGTGTCTATTTGACCGATCGAGTGATTCCGATGATCCCACAACGTTTATCCAATGGTATCTGTTCATTGAATCCCCATGTTCCACGACTCACCATGAGTTGTGAAATGGAGATCGATCCAAATGGACAAGTTGTCTCACATGAGATTTTTCCAAGTGTGATCCAAACAACAGAACGGATGACCTACACAGCTGTCAATCAAATCTTAGAAGATCAAGATGAAGAAACGATGCAACGCTATGCTCAGCTCGTGCCTATGTTCCAAGAAATGGGTGAATTGCATCGAATCCTCGAAACGATGCGAATTAAACGTGGAGCGATTTCTTTTGAGGATCGTGAAGCGAAGATCCTTGTTGATGCTGAAGGACATCCAAATGACATCCAGCTAAGAAGCAGAGGGATAGGTGAACGCTTGATCGAATCCTTTATGCTTGCCGCCAACGAAACGGTAGCTGAACATTATAATAAATTAAATCTTCCGTTTATTTATCGAATCCATGAACAGCCAAAAGAAGAAAAAATGCAGCGCTTCTTTGATTTTGCTTCAGCTTTGGGCATTCTGGTACGAGGAACGAAAGGAACGATTACACCAAAAGATTTACAGCATGTGATCGAAGGAGTAGAAGATAAACCAGAAGCAGCAGTTATCAATACTATGTTGCTAAGAAGTATGCAACAAGCACGCTATTCAGAAGATAATTTTGGACATTATGGCTTAGCAGCAGATTACTACACACATTTTACATCTCCTATTCGACGATATCCCGATCTGATCGTCCATCGGCTGATCCGTTCCTATAGCCAAGATAAAAGTGAAAGCATTCAAAGTTTATGGGCTGAGGAACTTCCTGAAATCGCAGATCATAGTTCTAAGATGGAGCGTCGCGCAGTAGAAACAGAACGTGAAGTAGATGCGATGAAGAAAGCAGAATTCATGATGGACAAAGTGGGAGAAGAATTCGACGGGATCATCAGCTCTGTTGTGAAATTCGGACTGTTTATCGAACTGCCGAATACAGTAGAAGGATTGATCCATATCAATGAATTGAAACAAGACTACTTCCATTTTATTGAAAATCATTTAGCACTTGTTGGTGAAAGAACCGGTCTGACTTTTAAAATCGGACAAAAAGTGCGCGTAAAAGTAGTCAAAGCTGATCCAGATGAACGAGCAGTGGATTTTGAACTCGTTTCCGCAGAAGAGGTCACTGCGTTGGAACGTCCAAAATCACGCAATGGAAAATCTGGAAAACGAGAAGGAAAACAAGCAGGCAAACGCTCAGAAAAAAATGGCAAGAAGAACAAACGATATAGTGATAGTAAGCAAACGTTCGGTAAGAAAAAAGGGAAAAAGCCATTTTACAAAGGTGTCAAAAAGAAGAAAAAGAAAAAATAAAATGAGTTGGAGGAAACAGCTATGCCAAAAGGCGAGGGAAAATTAATTGCACAAAACAAGAAAGCTCGCCATGATTATTCGATCATCGACACGATGGAAGCAGGGATGGTCTTGCAAGGAACGGAGATCAAGTCGATACGAAACAGCCGGATCAATCTGAAAGATGGATTTATTCGTGTCCGCAACGGGGAAGCTTTCTTGCATAATGTTCATATCAGTCCTTATGAACAAGGAAATATTTTTAATCATGATCCGTTGCGCACGAGAAAACTATTATTGCACAAGAAACAAATCGTTCGTCTTGAAAACGAATTGAAAAACACGGGAATCACTGTTGTTCCTTTAAAAGTCTATATTCGTAACGGCTATGCCAAGGTATTGATTGGTCTGGCAAAAGGGAAAAAATCGTATGATAAACGGGAAGATTTGAAACGAAAAGATATCGATCGACAAATTGATCGAACATTAAAAAATTTCTCTAGATAATTTCATTATCCTTTTTCGCATATTCGGTGCTTTTGCTTTTACTTAATGATAAAATTTGTTAGCATTTAATCTGATAAAACATGATTATCACAGGTTTTTTCTTAGATCAGGAGCACCGTGCATGGGGAAAAATTCGCTTCGTTTTTGACTGAAATAAAAAAGTGTCTAATTTTCATGAAAATGTTTTGAATTTTCTGTTTCATGGTGGTATGATACCGTGTGGTTAGAAACCGATTGGAAAAAACCAGATACGCACATGAATTGATTTTATGTGAATTTCGGGGAAAAGAGGTGAAATGGATTGGATGAACGCTCGCTAACGTTCCACATTGGACCAATTTGGTTTGATGGTACAGTTTGTATAATGGTGTTACTGACCTGTTTGATTGTTTTCTTCTTAGCTTACTTTTTTACAAGAAATCTTAAGTTGAAACCAACAGGCAAACAAAATGCGATAGAATGGGTCATTGATTTTAGTCGAGGAATCGTAACAGATAATCTGCCTAGAAAAGAATTGAGCAATTTCCATTTGTTGGCATTTACATTGTTTTTATTTGTTTTTGTTGCAAACAACATCGGTTTAGTAACAAAAATCGTCTTACCTAACGAAACAACACTTTGGAAAAGCCCGACAGCAGACCCGTTTGTTACTTTAACTTTGGCATTTATAATGATCTTACTTACTCACTTATTCGGGGTGAAAAAGTTAGGCTTCAAAGGATATTTCGTAAATTCGTTCTTGAAACCCTATAGTTTTATGTTTCCGATGAAACTGATTGAAGAATTTACAAACTTATTAACACTTGCTTTACGTCTTTATGGGAATATTTATGCGGGGGAAGTTTTGCTAACCTTGATTGCAAAAATGATGACAAGCTTAGGCTGGTTCTCATTACCATTAGCAATTCCATTAGAGATGGTATGGATCGCGTTCTCCTTGTTTATTGGGAGCATCCAAGCATTTGTCTTTGTTACTTTGTCAATGGTTTATATGAGCCATAAGATTGAAGTAGAAGAATAATACTCGGTTAAAAAACAAACTACTATTTATCTATTTTAGGAGGAAAACAATTATGAATTATATCGCAGCAGCAATCGCAATCATGGGAGCAGCAATCGGAGCCGGTTATGGTAACGGTCAAGTTATCTCTAAAACAATCGAATCAATGGCTCGCCAACCTGAAATGTCTGGTCAATTCCGTACAACAATGTTTATCGGGGTAGCTCTAGTTGAAGCTGTTCCTATCTTAGGGGTAGTTATCGCCTTGATTCTAGTTTTTGCCGTTTAATTGAATCAGTATTAAGGCAGAAACAACATCGTTTGTTACTGCTTTTTTACATGGAAACTAGAAATACTCCAAAGAAAGGAAGGCTCGCCTATGCTGAATCAATTGGCAATTGCAGAAGTTGGCAATGCGATGTTAGGTAACATCATCGTTGTCAGCGGCTCATTTTTGATACTACTGGCTCTCTTGAAGCACTTTGCTTGGGGACCAATCAGCGATATTTTGAAAAAACGTGAAGACAAGATCGCCAATGATTTAGATTCTGCAGAACAATCTCGCATCAACTCAGCGAAAATGGAACAAGAACGCGAACAACAATTGTTAGCCTCTCGTTCTGATGCAGCTGATATCATCAAAAATGCGAAAGAAAGTGGAGAATTAAGCCGCCAAAATATTTTGAAGGATGCTCAAGAAGAAGCAGCTCGTCTAAAAAGCAAAGCCCAAGCTGATATCACTGTAGAACGTGATTCAGCGCTGAACTCTGTAAAAGACGACGTTGCAGAACTCTCTCTTCAAATCGCGGAAAAAATCTTGAACAAAGAATTATCTCCAGAAATGCATGAATCATTAATCAATCAATACATTGAAGGTCTAGGTTCTTCAAATGAAACTAGATAAATATACAGTAGGAAGACGTTACGGGAAAGCTTTATTTGAACTGGCGATCGATTCAAATCAAGCAGAAGAAATCTATCAAGATCTCGTAAGTTTACGTCAAATCTATGAACAAGTACCTGGATTAGGGAATATGTTAAGTGATGTTCGTCTAGAACCTCATGAAAAACGAGAAATCATGGACAAGCTTGTCAGCGGTTATGATGGGATCGTTAAAAACTTTTTAGAAGTTGTTTATGAGTATAACCGAATGGATGACCTTTTGTTCATGATCGAAGAATATGAACGTCGATATGATGAACATCAAGGGTTACTATTGGGAAGTGTCACAACAGCAGTCCCACTTTCAGACGAACAACGAATACAATTAGAAAAGAATGTTGCAAAAACAATGGACTATCAATCAGTTGAATTAAAACAAATCGTTGATTCTTCTATTATTGGTGGCGCGATTGTTGAAGCCAACCATCGAGTAATCGACGGAAGCATTCGCACGCAATTAGAAAAAATGCGTAATCAATTAAATAGATAGTACAAAGAGGTAGGTGAATCGAATGGCCATCAAAGCAGAAGAAATTAGTGCCTTGATTAAAGAACAAATTGAAAATTATCAAAACGTGCTTTCAGTCGAAGAAATCGGTACCGTAACTTATGTAGGTGACGGGATCGCTCGTGCACATGGTTTAGAAAACGCGATGAGTGGTGAGTTGCTTGAATTTTCAAACGGCTCATACGGAATGGCGCAAAACTTAGAGTCAAATGATGTAGGTATCATTATCCTTGGCGATTTCGAGTCCATTCGTGAAGGAGATAAAGTAAAACGAACAGGTAAAATCATGGAAGTTCCAGTTGGAGAGGCCTTGATTGGTCGGGTAGTCAATCCGCTAGGTCAACCAATCGACGGACTAGGTGAAATCGTTACTGACAAAGCTCGTCCAGTAGAAGCGATGGCACCAGGCGTTATGCAACGTAAATCTGTTAACGAACCAATGCAAACAGGGCTAAAAGCGATCGACGCCCTTGTGCCAATCGGACGCGGACAACGTGAATTAGTCATCGGTGACCGTAAAACAGGGAAAACTTCTATTGCGATCGATACGATCATCAACCAAAAAGGCCAAGATATGATCTGTATCTATGTAGCAATCGGACAAAAAGATTCTACAGTTCGTACACAAGTTGAAACATTGAAAAAATATGGCGCAATGGATTACACAATCGTTGTGAATGCCGGTGCGTCTCAACCAGCACCATTGCTTTATATCGCACCATATGCTGGTACTGCAATGGGTGAAGAATTCATGTACAATGGTAAACATGTATTGATCATTTTTGATGATCTTTCAAAACAAGCTGTTGCTTATCGTGAACTTTCCTTGCTACTTCGCCGTCCACCAGGTCGTGAAGCTTATCCTGGGGATGTTTTCTACTTGCACTCACGTTTATTAGAACGTGCAGCAAAATTAAGTGATGATTTAGGCGGCGGTTCAATGACTGCTTTACCATTTGTTGAAACGCAAGCTGGAGATATCTCTGCTTATATCCCAACAAACGTTATTTCAATCACTGACGGACAAATCTTCTTAGAAAGCGACTTGTTCTACGCAGGTACTCGTCCAGCGGTTGATGCCGGACTATCTGTCTCTCGTGTAGGGGGTTCTGCGCAAATCAAAGCAATGAAAAAAGTTGCTGGGACTTTACGTCTAGACTTAGCAAGTTATCGTGAATTAGAAGCATTTACACAATTCGGTTCTGATTTGGATGCGGCAACACAAGCAAAACTAAATCGTGGACGCCGTACAGTAGAAATCTTGAAACAAAAACTGCATGCACCGCTAGCTGTTGAAAAACAAGTAGTGATTTTGTATGCCTTGACGCATGGATTCTTGGACAGTATCCCTGTAGACAGTATTTTAGACTTCGAACATGAATTATTCGAATATCTGGATACCAATCATTCAGATATTTTTGAAACAATCCGTACAACAAAAGATCTTCCAGAAGAAGAAACGTTGAACAGTGCGATTCAGGAATATAAAGACATGTTCTTAGCTACAAAAGGAAATAATTCCTCTACAGAAGATAAATTGAAATCCATTCAAAATGCATAGTGAGGTGAGATGAATGGGTGCTTCATTAAATGAAATCAAGACACGTATCGCTTCAACGAAAAAAACGAGCCAAATCACGCGGGCAATGCAGATGGTGTCTGCTTCTAAGTTGACAAAATCTGAAGCTTCTTCACAGAAGTTTCAGGTTTATGCAACAAAAGTAAGGGAAATCGTTACGCATTTGACTGCTACTCAGTTAAATGATATTGCCTCAGAAAATCCTAGAGGGGATATCAATTACAACAGCATGCTGCTCAGCCGTCCTGTGAAGAAAACCGGTTATATCGTCATCACTGCAGATGGCGGTCTGGTCGGTGGATATAACAGTTCGATATTGAAACAAACGATGTCTATTTTAGAAGAAGACCACCAATCACCCGATGATTACGTGATGATCGCAATTGGCGGAACTGGTGCAGACTTCTTAAAAGCACGCGGTATCAACCTAGCATATGAGCTGCGCAATTTATCTGATCAGCCAAGCTTTGATGAAGTCCGCAAAATCGTAAATATGGCAACAACTATGTACCAAAACGAAGTATTCGATGAATTATACGTATGTTATAACCATCATATCAATTCGCTAACTAGTCAGTTTCGTGTAGAAAAAATGCTGCCAATCTCAGACTTAGATCCAGAAGAAGCAACGACTTTCGAACAAGAATATATTTTTGAACCTTCAAAAGAAGAAATCTTGTCTCAGTTATTGCCTCAGTATGCTGAAAGTTTGATCTACGGTGCGATCGTTGACGCCAAAACAGCAGAACATGCTGCTGGTATGACAGCAATGAAAACAGCAACTGATAATGCTGCTAATATCATTGATGAGCTGACGGTTTCTTACAACCGTGCAAGACAAGGGGCTATTACCCAAGAAATTACCGAAATTGTTGCCGGAGCTTCGGCACTAGAATAGTATTGAGATTGGAGGAAAAAAGATGAGTTCAGGCAAGATTGTTCAAGTAATCGGTCCCGTTGTCGACGTGGAATTTTCTTTAGACCAATCCTTACCAGATATCAACAACGCATTAGTTGTTTATAAAAATGACGAAAATAAATCAAAAGTTGTTCTTGAAGCAGCATTAGAATTAGGGGACGGAGTGATCCGAACCATTGCAATGGAATCAACAGATGGTTTACAAAGAGGAATGGAAGTCATTGATACAGGCAAAGCAATCTCTGTTCCTGTAGGTAAAGAAACATTAGGTCGCGTATTCAACGTACTAGGAGATACGATCGATTTAGAAACACCTTTCCCAGAAGATGCGGAAAGAAGCGAAATTCATAAAAAAGCACCAGCCTTTGACGAATTAAGTACAAGTACAGAAATTTTGGAAACAGGGATCAAAGTTATCGACTTGCTTGCCCCATATTTAAAAGGTGGGAAAGTTGGACTATTTGGTGGTGCCGGTGTTGGTAAAACCGTACTGATCCAAGAACTAATCCATAATATCGCCCAAGAACACGGTGGTATTTCTGTATTTACCGGTGTTGGTGAACGTACTCGTGAAGGTAATGACTTGTATTATGAAATGAAAGATTCAGGAGTTATCGAAAAGACAGCCATGGTGTTCGGTCAAATGAACGAACCACCAGGTGCACGTATGCGTGTTGCGTTAACTGGTTTGACGATTGCGGAATATTTCCGTGATGTAGAAGGCCAAGATGTACTGTTGTTCATCGACAATATTTTCCGTTTCACTCAAGCTGGATCTGAAGTATCAGCCTTGTTAGGACGGATGCCTTCTGCGGTTGGTTATCAACCAACATTGGCAACAGAAATGGGTCAATTGCAAGAACGTATCACATCTACGAAAAAAGGTTCGATTACATCGATCCAAGCCATCTATGTGCCAGCCGATGACTACACTGACCCGGCGCCGGCAACAGCATTCGCCCATTTGGATGCGACAACCAACTTGGAACGTAAATTAACAGAACAAGGGATTTATCCAGCGGTAGATCCATTGGCTTCTTCTTCAAGTGCTTTAGCACCTGAAATCGTGGGAGAAGAACACTATAAAGTAGCAACAGAAGTCCAACACGTATTGCAACGATATCGCGAATTACAAGATATTATTGCTATCTTAGGTATGGATGAATTATCCGATCAGGAAAAAGTGTTAGTTTCTCGTGCCCGCAGAGTCCAATTCTTCTTGTCACAAAACTTTAACGTGGCTGAACAATTTACTGGTCTTCCAGGTTCTTATGTTCCTGTAGAAGAAACAGTGAAAGGATTCCGCGAAATCTTGGAAGGCAAATACGATGATCTTCCTGAAGAAGCTTTCCGAAGTGTTGGCCGAATCGAAGACGTCGTAGAAAAAGCGAAAACACTAGGCTACTAGAAAGGGGTGCCCCATGGATCAATATTTAACAGTAAATGTGGTAACTCCTGCCGGTTTGGTCTATGATCACCATGCAGCTATCGTCGTCGCACGTACGACAGCTGGTGAGCTTGGGATTTTGCCTAAACATGCACCGATCATCGTTCCTTTGACGATTGATGAAGTTCGTGTAAAACGGACAGATTCAGATACCCATGTCGATTGGATTGCTGTGAATGGCGGAATCATGGAAGTGCGTGATAATGTTGTTTCAATCGTTGCTGATAGTGCGGAACGTGAACGGGATATCGATGTATCTCGTGCGGAACGTGCAAAACAACGTGCAGAACGCCAGATCGAAGAAGCAAAAGCAAAACAAGATACGAACGAATTGAAGCGGGCAACTGTTGCGTTGCATCGAGCAATCAATCGTATTAAAGTATCTAAGCACTCATAAAATGAGAAGCGGATGTTTATCCGTGTATCAGAGGTCGTGAGCCTGCCATTCAGCTCCGAGGTCACAAGGAACAAATTAAAAAAAACAGGTTCTCATGTTTGATGAATATTGTGGCTTGTGACCGAGGAGTTGGCAGGAGAACACCGTTTATTTAGAATAAAGGACTGAGACAAGACTTTTGTCTCAGTCTCTTTTTTTGCATATTTTTTCCCTTATTTCCTAAAAATGTAAGGGTATTCCTCTATTTTTAAGTATACTTGTTTTTCCTTTTATACATTTTATGGTATTATCATTTTATTAGTTATTATAAAAACAACTGTTAGAAAGGACGTCATTATGCAAGTATACGGAATTGATGCGATACTTCGAATCGTGAGTCATTTGGCGTTTATCTACTTAGCCTTCTGGTCTTTACGTTCGTTACGCATTGAGACTTTTTTTAGACCAATGCATAATACGCAAATTAGAATGGCAATCGTACTTTTTTCAATCTTTTTAGGGTACACTGCAAGTAATTTTTTCTTAGAAGTTATCGCTTTATGCCGAAATCTTTTCGTTAGCCTGTAAATTTTAAAAAAAGGTACTATTTTAAAAGCAAGGGTGTTATAATAGAAAAGATTTTGAGTAAGTGTATGCTCATTGGAATTTTTTGGAGGGAACAACAACATGGAAGAGATCATCGTAAGAGGTGGCAATCAATTAAATGGAACAGTAAGAATTGAAGGAGCTAAAAATGCTGTATTGCCCATTTTAGCTGCCAGTTTGTTAGCAGAAGAAGGTATTACGACATTAGACAACGTTCCGATTCTTTCTGATGTCTTCACTATGAATCAAGTGATTCGTCACTTAAATGTAGATGTAGATTTTGATGAACAAAAGAATCAAGTAACAATCGACGCTTCAAGACAATTAGAGATCGAAGCGCCTTATGAATATGTTAGTCAAATGCGTGCTTCAATCGTTGTGATGGGACCGCTACTTGCTAGAAATGGACATGCAAAAGTGGCTATGCCTGGTGGATGTGCGATTGGTAAACGCCCAATCGATTTACATTTAAAAGGATTTCAAGCTTTAGGAGCAAAAATTATTCAAAAAAACGGCTATATTGAAGCAATTGCAGATGAATTGATCGGTAACACGATTTATTTAGATTTTCCTAGTGTAGGTGCTACTCAAAATATCATGATGGCTGCCGTAAAAGCAAAAGGAACAACCATCATTGAAAACGTAGCTCGCGAACCAGAAATCGTTGATTTAGCAAATATTTTAAATAAAATGGGTGCTCATATCTATGGAGCGGGTACTGAAACAATGCGTATCGAAGGCGTTGATCATTTACATGCAGTCAACCATTCAATCGTACAAGATCGTATCGAAGCTGGTACCTTTATGGTCGCTGCTGCAATGACAGAAGGCAATGTACTGATTGCTGATGCTATCTCTGAACATAACCGCCCATTGATTTCTAAATTGATCGAAATGGGTGCAGAAATCATTGAAGAAGAAGGCGGAATCCGTGTCATCGGACCAAAACATATCTTACCTACAGATGTAAAAACGATGCCTCATCCTGGTTTCCCTACAGATATGCAAGCTCAAATGACAGCCATCCAATTAGTGGCAGAAGGTACAAGCGTAGTAACTGAAACAGTTTTTGAAAATCGGTTCCAACATTTAGAAGAAATGCGCCGTATGAACGCCCACGTCAAAATCGATGGAAATGTAGCAATCATGGATGGAAACCATGAATTGCAAGGTGCGGAAGTGTATGCAACAGACTTGCGTGCAGCAGCAGCATTAGTTTTAGCTGGCTTGAAAGCAAATGGAATCACACGTGTCCGTAACTTGAATTATCTAGATCGTGGCTATTATAACTTCCATATCAAACTACAAAAATTAGGTGCAGATGTTGAACGTGTAGACATGGATCAAACTCCTGCTGAAAAAACAGCACAAACGATTGCATAAGGAAGTGGCTGAATGAGTAACCAACGATATATCTTATTAACTCTGATAAAGATTTTAGTGGTGATCTTATTACTTATCCTTCTTTTTGTAGCCGGAACGATGATTGGATATGGCGTCATCGGTGGTGGCAATCCATTTAAAGTATTTCAACCAAGCTTGTGGATTCATATTCGAGACTTTTTTCATTGATAATTAATTACGGTGGTTCTAGTCGATAGGAAATGAGCTATGAAGCAGCATAGGATAAAAGAAAACAGAAGGGAACGTTGACTTTAGTCGCGATCCCTTTTTTTAGTAAAAGAAAAGAAGGAATCTAGTTGATGAAGAAGATATTGATTTATTTAGTTAGAGGATATCAGCGCTTTATTTCGCCTGCATTTCCTCCTAGTTGCCGCTATTATCCAACCTGTTCTAATTATATGATAAAAGCAATTCAAACTCATGGTGCGCTAAAAGGGACGGTAATGGGAACGGCTCGGATCTTACGCTGTCATCCCTTTGTCAAAGGCGGTATTGACTATGTACCTTTGACCTTTCAATTAACGAGAAATAAGAAAGATAAAAAAGAACCAGATTATGAAAAGGTTGTGAAAAATACGGGTAGTACTGGGCAATAAAGAAAAGAGAGAGTGACTATCAAAGCAACGACTTCATGACTACATATATGGAGGTCAAAAATGATCGAAGAACTCAATAAGATAGATTTACCATGGTCCTTGTTATTAGATGCAGATCCTGATAAAGAAAAAGTTCAGGTATATGTTTCAAAGGGGAACGGCTGGATATGGAAAGAAAAAGAAAAAACAATAGGTATACTGATCTATATAGTAAGGGAAAAAGAATTCGAAATCGTTAACGTAGCTGTAGAACCTTCGCATCAAGGAAAAGGGATTGGTGGGAAACTCCTTGAGACAGCTTTTCAGGAGCTTTCACAGCTCGCTTCCAGTCAAACTCAGATCATCATACGAACCGGCAGTACTAGCAGTGCTGCGTTACATCTCTATCAAAAAATGGGCTATGTGGAGATTGGTCGAGTCAAAGACTATTTTATCCATCATTATTCTAAACCGATTTTTGAGAACGGAGAACAATTGCGAGATCAAGTGATTTTAGCAATTCACTTACACAAAACCAGCTTTAACGAATAGACTTGTGATCCGAGAAAATGCTTTCAAATACTAAACATATACATTACAATAGCTTTAGCAAGCAAAAAGGAGAATATGTTTATGGGGATATTAGTTTTTGATTTTGGCGGGTCGGCTGTCAAATATGGTTGTTGGGATAGTAAAGATGTCAAAGGCAAGGGCCAATTTGCAACGCCCGAATCTTGGGAAGAAATGAAAGCGCAATTATTACAAGTCTATAAAGACATGTGTCTTTCTTTTGAGATTGAAGGAATTGGGATCAGCTCACCTGGAGTAGTGAATAATGAGAAACAGGTAATTGAGGGAATCAGTGCGATCCCTTATATTCATGGCTTTAATATTTTTAGAGATTTGGAAACTTTGTTTCAACTTCCGGTAACGATTGAAAATGACGCCAACTGTGCCGGAATGGCTGAGTTTTATGAAGGAGCTGCTCGTGATTATCAAGATGTTGCTTTTGTCGTGGTAGGAACTGGGATTGGTGGGGCGATGTTCACGAAAGGCCAAATCAATAAAGGTGCACATCTTTATGGTGGAGAGTTCGGTTTGATGTTCTTAGAGGGCGATCAGACATTTAGTAAACTTGGTACAGCCGTACAGATGGCTTGGCGGTATTGTGAACGCAAAGGAGTCGATAAGAATACTTATACCGGAAAAGACGTCTTTGAATTAGCAGAAACTGGGGATGAAATAGCAAAAGAAGAAGTTGAGAGTTTTTATAAGTACCTTGCAAAAGGTTTATTCAGTATCCAATTTTCATTCGATCCGGAAGTTATCGTATTAGGCGGTGGCGTTTCTGCAAAGGATGGGCTCATCGATGAGATCCAAAGTAGAATGAAGAAGTTGACAGATCAATTCGACCTGCATGATTTCGAGCCACAGATCCTATTGTGTGAATACAGAAACGATGCTAACCTTGTAGGCGCAGCGGCCAACTATATCGCTATAGGTCAAGGGGAGAATTAAAAGCTTTAGAGAAGTCACTTCTTGCATAAAAGAAGATGAAATGGACAAGAGATTTTTGCCTAAGGAATGTTTTATTGGCTGCAATATGATAAAATGTCTGAGAGGTGAAAATGATGTCAAAAAAAAATAAAGATATTGAAGTACGTATCGAAGAAGTAAAAAAAGATATCAAAGGTAAGAATTATGAAGTCACTCAGTTATTTATAGGAAAAAAAATGATTGGTGAAATTTTAGCCTATGGACCAAAAGAATATGAAATTTTCTTTGGTGAAGAAGATTTTGGAAAAGAAAAAAGTCTTGAAAACGCGATAGAAACAGTGATTCGTCACTGGAATCTGCACGAATAAAAAAATATCAAAAAAACTTTCAATAAAGGGTTGCAAAAATCTGGAAAATTAGGTATTATAACTAAGTCAGGTTGATATAAACCTTTCGGAGGAGTAGCGAAGTGGCTAAACGCGACGGACTGTAAATCCGTTCCTTAGGGTTCAGTGGTTCGAATCCACTCTCCTCCATTTCATTGGGGTATAGCCAAGCGGTAAGGCAAGGGACTTTGACTCCCTCATGCGTTGGTTCGAATCCAGCTACCCCAGTATAGCACAACCGTAGGCTCTCGTAAGTTCGAGAGCTCTTTTTTTGCTTTGCTACCTTGTTCCTTGAAGATTCTGTCAAATTAAGATAGAGTTAAGTTAACAAAAAAAATTGGAGGGGTCAAAATGAAGTGGAAAGAAAAAGTAGACGAAGCAGCTGAAAAGTTATATGACTTGGTCAAATCAGAAAAATACGATATCGAAGTGAACATTCCTAAAAAAGGTGAAAAAGCAGTCCATGTAAAACCAAAACGCCCAACGAATCATACCAAAAAATGGATGGCTAAAAACCGCTAATAATAACAAAAGGTCCATAAATCGGCATTTTCAGCGATTATAGGGTCTTTTGTTATTTTCTCAATAGGACATATCTAGAAAATGAATTCTATTAATAGGAATGGGAAGAAGGATTTGTACCTACATCATCTGTTTATGGATAGAATCCTTTATCTTTTTCAGTTGTGAATCAGGTATATACCAGTTATAATAGAAGAAACGAAAGGACGGGTGTACGTTATGTCGAATCAATTACCTGTATATATACAGATTCATGACCAATTAAAAAATGAAATCGAACAAGGTATATGGAAAGTCGGAGACCGTCTTCCTTCAGAAAGAGAATTAGCAGTGAAATTCAATGTCAGCCGTATGACGTTGAGACAAGCAATTCAAAACTTGGCAGATGAAGGAATCTTAGAAAGAAAGATCGGTTCGGGTACATATGTTGCGCGAGAAAAAGTACAAGAAAAGATGTCTGGCGCGACAAGTTTTACAGAAATCATGGAATCGCAAAATAGAGTACCTTCTAGTCGAACAATCTCTTACTTTTTGACTTCGCCAAGCTCAAGTGAAATGGAAAAACTAAACTTGAGTAAAGATGACACGATCTTGCGAATGGAGCGTATTCGTTTTGCAGATGATGTCCCTATTTGTTTTGAAGTAGCCAGTGTTCCGCAAAAGCTGATCGATGGCTACAGCAAAGCAGAGATTACTGAATCGCTGTATCGCACATTAGAAGAAAAAGGCGGGAAAAAAATCGGTCCAGCGAATCAAACGATTACTGCTGTATTGGCTTCTGAGAAAATCGCAGACTATTTAGAGGTGAAACGAGGAGATGCAGTTCTTCGTTTGCGTCAGATTTCCTATTTTGATGATGGTACGCCATTTGAGTATGTGCGTACGCAATATGTAGGAAATCGTTTTGAGTTTTATTTGGAAAAATAAAAAACAGGTGATCCCTGATTCCTTATTCGAAAAAAAGAGAATCAGAATCACCTGTTTTTATCTATGATCAGTTATCAGTTGCTCGTGATAAGAAACAGGACCTTCTTCAAATTGGACTTGTCCGTTCAGCAGCTCAATGATGGATTCTTTAAAGCTGTCAGCATTTTTTTCATCCACTGCACAGATGACGATGACTTGATCAGTGTATTGGATTTCTTTTATGAAAAAATGCTGTAGTTCAAGATAATTTTGTAATTTTCCTAGTTGCGGATACGTGATCACTACGGAGATCTCCTGTTGCAAGGTACCTTCTACGATTCCAATGTCGGACAATGCTTGAGAGACCGCATGAGTGTATGCACGTATCAATCCGCCCGTGCCGAGTTTCGTTCCTCCAAAATATCGAGTGACTACTGCAGCTACATTGATCAGTTGATTTTTTTTGAGGACTTCCAACATCGGTACGCCCGCCGTTCCACTTGGTTCGCCATCATCGCTGCTACGTTGGATCTCATTTTTTTCGCCAATGACGAAGGCGCTGCAGTTATGGTTTGCTTTCCAATGTTCTTTTTTGATTTCTTGGATGAAGTTTTTCGCTTCTTCTTCTGATTCTATTCGTTTAAGAGAACAGATAAAGCGTGATTTCTTGATTTCAATCTCACTTTGTCCATTTTCTTTGATTGTACGATAACGTTCGATCATCTTGTCACCTCTTTTTTTTCGGTTGCTTTATTCAGTATAAAGAAAGTTCTAGGTTGTTTCAACACTATAACGGTTGCGCAATTACTGTAGTATGCGATAATAAAGACAAAGGCAGGTGGATCCGGGGATGAAGGAACGAATGAAAAAGTATGATGCAATTACGCATTATTTGAAGAACAACGGCGGCTCCCAAGTAACATTAACCTTTACTCAATTTGATGAACTGTTGTTTCCCAGTAACGGACTTCCCAAAACAGCCAGGGAAAGCACAGATTGGTGGGCAAATGACTATAGACATCCAGAAAAGGGTGCCTACGGCTGGTTAAATGCAGGCTATGAAGTAGTGGTCATCAATTTGGATAAAGAATATGTCGTATTCAATAAATTAGTGAAATCTAGCTGGCTATTTGATTAAATAAACCGTGTTTAGAAAACGTTGACAAATTTCTTTCTTTTTATATAATAGAGTAACAAACGCTAAGAAAACGTTTGCGTAGTCTGTTTTAAAAAGGAGAGAAAAGTATGGCTAAAAAAACAATCATGCTTGTATGTTCGGCTGGTATGAGCACAAGTTTGCTAGTAACAAAAATGCAAAAAGCTGCGGAAGCAAAAGGAATCGATTCTGATATTTTCGCTGTGTCAGCTTCTGATGCAGATAATAATCTTGCAAATAAAGATGTAGATGTACTGTTATTAGGACCTCAAGTTCGCTTTATGAAAGCTGATTTTGAAAAACGTCTGGAACCAAAAGGCATTCCTTTAGACGTCATCAATATGGCTGATTATGGAATGATGAATGGCGAAAAAGTATTAGACCAAGCAATTACATTGATTGGTGAATAAATAGATTATATAGAACTATCGAACAAGCAGTCCAAAAAAAGATTGCTTGTTTTTTCGTATATTTTTTTAGGGCGAATGATATGAATCATTTTTGGGGCAGAAGGCTTCTTACGAGAGAGATTGAAGCAATGGATTGTGAGGAGGGAAACTTACCAAATTATAAGAAGATCGCAGCAGTAGAACGTTTAGGTAACAGGATTCTTTGTCATCGTTGTGGAGTGAAAACGCCTGTCTTTGAGGGACAGCTTGCAGACTATGGCTATTTTTGCATACATTGCCTGTCTTTAGGGCGATGCGACAGTCAACAAGAGTTATATTTATTTGATCAGCCAAAAGCAGAATCTCGAGAAGTCGTCTTTTCTTGGACAGGAAAGCTTACTGAAAAACAAACGGAAATCGCAGAGAGGATACTTTATCATTCAGAAAAAAGACACCATCTTATTTGGGCGGTAACAGGTGCAGGAAAAACAGAAATGCTTTATCCGATTTTAGTGAAAACATTAAAAGCTGGAGGAAGAGTAGCCATTTGTACACCGCGAATCGACGTTTGTAATGAATTATTTTTACGCTATCGACCTGTTTTTCCAGAAGAAACAATCATGTTGCTCCATGGGAATACAGCAACAGCGTATACCTTTAGTTCTTTTGTTATCTGTACGATTCATCAACTATACCGTTTTTATCGATCCTTCGACTTATTAGTCATTGATGAGATTGATGCTTTTCCTTATAGCGGGGACGCTGGGCTAGCTCACGCTGTGCAAACAGCAATCAAACCAGACGGTCGATTCATCTACTTAAGTGCCACGCCTGATGAGAAGTTACTAAAGGAAATCAAGCAGACATTTGAGCTCCACAAACTTGCCTTGCGCTTTCATCGGCGCTTGCTTCCTGAACCCGTGCTTGTTTTCATGAATAATTGGCGACAAAAATGTGGAAACAAAAAGAAAATCAACTCTTTGGTGCGGATCATTCAGCAACTAATCAAAGAAAACCGTATCCTTTTATTTTGTCCAAGTATTACGATGATGCATCGTTTAAAAATCACACTGCAAGAAGCTTTTCCAGAATATGAGATAACAGATATTTCTTCACAAGACGATCAACGGGCAAAGAAAGTTCAGGAAATGCGAGAAGCAACATACGAGATACTGTTAACCACGATGATCCTAGAAAGAGGAGTCACATTTGAAAGAATCTCTGTCATCGTTTTAGGAGCAGATCATCCAGTTTTTACTAAATCCTCTTTGGTGCAAATCGCAGGAAGAGCTGATCGTAAAGGTCCTTATACGAACAGTCGGGTCTATTTTTTCTATGAAGAAAAAACTTCAGCTATTCGAAAAGCCTGTCAGGAAATCAAAGAAATGAACGAAGAAGGGAAGAAGATGCTGTGAGATGTTGTTGTTGCAGTAAAGACATCATCCAAAATTTAACATTCAGCGAGATCATCGGTGTGTCGAAATATAGACTTCCTCAGACATGTTCAGTTTGCCGCGCACAATTCCATTTATTGGAAGCAAAAGGTTGTGCAGGTTGTCAAAAACCAATCAATTTGAAATACGAGGAGACGAAAAAGAAAGCAAGGACTAGTTTCGTTTACTGCAACGACTGTCAAGAATGGAAGAAGAAATATCCTGCATATGATTTTCAACACCGCGCCTTTTTTACGTACGATGAAAAGATGCAGGCTTGGATCAATCGGTACAAGTTTATGGGAGACATCCGATTAGCAGGGACTTTTGCATATAAATGGACTCAGATAAAAAAAGATTACCCGGCATATATTTATTGTCCAATACCTTTATCTGAAAAAAGGTGGCTAGAAAGAGGATTCAATCAAGTAAGCGAGATGTTGAAAGCAGCAAAAATTCCTTTTCAGATGCTGCTCAAAAGAGAGCAACATCTGCTTGCTCAAGAAAAAAACACGCGAAAGGAAAGATTGGAGATGCCTCAGCCTTTTGAGCTTGCCGTACCTCTTTCTAAGATACAACATAAAAAAATATTGATTATTGACGATGTCTATACAACAGGACAGACGCTTTTTCATGCAGCAGATTGCTTGCAGAACGCACAGCCGAAAATCATCCGAACCATTTCTTTGGCAAGATGAATCAGATGTGGAAATTTGATAGCGATTTAATTTGCAAATAACCTAGAGTTCGATATAATAGAATTAAGAAGAGGGAAAGAGTGGTCCTTCTCCTTCTTGATTGTGGTAGACGAAAGGGGTAATTTTTATGTTTAGATATAATGTACGCGGCGAAAATATCGAAGTAACTGAAGCGATTCGCGACTACGTTGAGAAAAAAGTAGGCAAACTAGAACGCTATTTCAGTGACGCACCCGATGCTACGGCGCATGTGAACTTAAAAGTTTATACAGAAAAAACAGCAAAAGTGGAAGTAACGATCCCATTACCTTATCTTGTATTACGTGCCGAAGAAACTTCTCCAGATCTATACGCAAGTATCGATTTGGTTGTTGACAAATTGGAACGCCAAATCCGCAAATTCAAAACAAAAATCAATCGTAAATCCCGTGAAACGGGCATGAATACTGCAGATGCTGCTGTTTTATTCAATGGAGAGGAAGAAAACGAAAACGATTCTGAATTAGATATCGTACGTACAAAACGCCTTTCATTGAAACCAATGGACAGTGAAGAAGCAGTCTTACAAATGAACATGCTGGGACATAACTTCTTTATTTTTGAAGATGCAGAAACAAATGGTACAAGTATCGTTTACCGCCGAAAAGATGGAAAATACGGATTGATCGAAACAGACTGATCAGCCATACTTAAATAACATCAAAAACTTGCAGCAGCTGTCAATAACTGCCGCAAGTTTTTTTGAATTCGTCTCTTTTTTAGTTGAAATATGAATAAATTATGAAGTTCTTACTTTAATACGATTAAGATATTTCAATTATCTATAACTAATGATAAAATGAAAAGTAGAGTCTACATAGTCTGGATAATACACAGAAGGAAAAGGAGATTACACAACGCATGGCCAATTTGATTCGTTCACTTATCGAAAACGATAAGAAAGAACTAAAACGTTTAGATAGCATTGCAAAAAAAGTTGAATCATATGCTGACCAAATGGCAGCATTAACTGATGAACAATTACAAGCAAAAACTGCTGAATTCAAGAGCAGATACCAAAAAGGAGAAACATTAGATCAATTACTTCCGGAAGCTTTTGCAGTCGTTCGGGAAGCAGCAAAACGTGTATTGGGGTTATATCCATACCACGTACAATTGATGGGTGGGATCGTGCTTCACGATGGGAATATCCCTGAGATGCGTACTGGTGAAGGTAAAACCTTGACCGCAACGATGCCGGTGTATCTGAATGCGTTGACTGGCGAAGGGGTCCACGTAGTTACCGTCAATGAATACTTAGCAACCCGTGACTCGACGGAAATGGGCGAGCTTTATAATTTCTTAGGATTGACAGTTGGGTTGAATATCAACTCAAAATCTTCGGATGAAAAACGCGAGGCTTATAATTGCGATATCACTTATAGCACGAATAATGAATTAGGATTTGACTATTTGAGAGACAACATGGTCGTTTACCGTCATCAAATGGTACAACGTCCGCTGAATTATGCCATTGTCGATGAAGTTGACTCGATCTTGATTGATGAAGCGAGAACGCCGCTGATCATTTCAGGGCAAGCAGAAAAATCAACAGCTTTATATACAAGAGCAGACAACTTCGTGAAACGTTTGAAAGAAGAAGAAGATTACAAAATCGATATACAATCAAAAACAATCAGTTTAACTGAAGCAGGGATCGAAAAAGCTGAAGAAACATTCGGTTTGGACAACTTATATGACATTGAAAATACTGCATTGACCCATCACTTGGATCAAGCATTGAGAGCCAACTATATCATGCTTTTAGACATCGATTATGTTGTTCAAGATGGAAAAGTATTGATTGTTGACCAATTTACGGGCCGGATCATGGATGGACGCCGTTATTCAGATGGTCTTCATCAAGCGATCGAAGCTAAAGAAGGCGTAGAGATCGAAGACGAAACGAAAACGATGGCGACGATCACTTTCCAGAACTATTTCCGTATGTACAAGAAACTTGCGGGGATGACTGGTACAGCTAAGACAGAAGAGGAAGAGTTCAGAGAGATTTATAATATTCAAGTATACCAGATTCCCACAAACCGTCCGGTCATCCGCGACGATCGTCCAGATTTGCTTTACCCAACATTACAAAGCAAGTTCCATGCTGTCGTACAAGATATCAAAGATCGCTACCGCAAAGGACAGCCTGTCTTAGTCGGAACTGTTGCGGTTGAAACATCTGAGTTATTATCAGATATGCTGAATCAAGAACGTATTCCTCATGAAGTGCTGAATGCGAAAAATCACTTTAAAGAAGCAGAGATTATCATGAATGCGGGGCAAAAAGGCGCAGTGACGATTGCTACCAACATGGCTGGTCGGGGAACGGATATCAAGCTGGGGCTTGGCGTAAGAGAACTTGGTGGCCTAGCAGTTATCGGGACAGAACGACATGAATCTCGTCGTATCGATAACCAGCTTCGAGGGCGTGCAGGACGTCAAGGAGACCCTGGTATGTCACAATTCTACTTGTCTTTAGAAGATGATTTGATGAAACGATTCGGTTCAGAACGAATCAAAGCTTTCTTAGATCGAATGAAGATCGGTGACGAAGATGCTGTGATCCAAAGCAAGATGCTGACGAAACAAGTAGAATCTGCACAAAAACGCGTAGAAGGAAACAACTACGACACACGTAAGAACGTCTTGCAATACGATGACGTGATGCGTGAGCAACGTGAAGTAATCTATAAACAGCGCCAAGAAGTAATCATGGAAGAAAAAAGCTTATCTAAACCACTGATGAATATGGTCAAACGGACAATCAGTCGTGTGGTAGATGCGCATACGCAATTAGAAAAAGAAAATTGGAATTTGGAAAGTATCGTCGATTTTGCTGGCAGCACACTTGTCCATGAAGACAGTATTTCCCTTACAGATATCGAAGGAAAAAAACCTCAAGAAATCAAAGAATATCTAAACGAACGAGCACAAGAAGTATTCAATACCAAAGCAGCTCAATTGAACGGACCAGAGCAACTGCTGGAATTCGAAAAAGTCGTGATCTTACGTGTCGTGGATTCTAAATGGACAGATCATATCGATGCAATGGACCAATTACGTCAGTCAATCGGCTTGCGTGCCTATGGTCAAAACAATCCATTAGTTGAATACCAAACAGAAGGCTACAAGATGTTCGAAGATATGGTAGGTGCCATTGAATATGAAGTCACTCGTATCTTCATGAAAGCTGAGATCCGTCAAAACGTACAGCGTGAGCAAGTTTCTCAAGGAACAGCTTCTCACTCAGAAGATGGAGATGCCAAAGAAAATAGTAATACTAGCGCGAAAAAACAACCAATCCATGTGAACAAGGTCGGTAGAAATGATCCTTGTCCTTGTGGAAGCGGGAAAAAATATAAGAACTGTCACGGAAAAGATGCAAACTAATTTCTGACAGCAGGATTGGTGAGACAAATTCTTTTTTAAAGAATTCGTCTCACCTTCTTTCTGTTATTTGCTGATTCTGTTAGACTAGATATAATGAAAAAAGTATAGTGAAAGAAGGAAAAAAACATGGAAATATCCGAAATTCGAAATCTCCTGACAGAAATGCAGGAAAAGGTCACAAGCTTCAGGAGGTCTCTTTGACTTAGACCAGCTGGAAGAAGACATTGCGGAAGCAGAAGCAAAAATGGCTGAACCTGGTTTTTGGGATGATAGCGAAGCTGCTCAAAAAGTGATTAGTGAAAACAATGCAAATAAAGAAACTTATGATCAATTCCATTCTCTTGCTGAAGAACTGGAAGAAATCGAATTGATGGTGGAGATGTTGCAGGAAGAACCTGATGCAGCCATGCAAGAAGAAGCAGAAACACGTATCAATGCGCTAGATGAAAAAATGAAGACGTATGAATTATCTATGTTGTTAGATGGTCCTTATGATCGAAACAACGCCATCGTCGAATTGCATCCAGGGGCTGGCGGAACGGAGTCCCAAGACTGGGGCAGCATGCTTTTACGCATGTATACACGCTGGGCAGAGCAGCATGGGTATCAAGTAGAGACACTAGATTATCAAGCAGGTGATGAAGCAGGAATCAAGAGTGTGACCCTACTGATCAAAGGACACAACGCATTTGGTTATCTGAAATCAGAAAAAGGTGTTCATCGCCTTGTACGTATCTCGCCTTTTGACTCAGCGAAACGACGTCATACTTCTTTTTGTTCGGTAGATGTGATGCCAGAGCTTGATGAAACGATCGATATAGAAATCAATCCAGATGATTTGAAGATCGACACATATCGGGCAAGTGGCGCAGGTGGTCAGCACATCAATAAGACAGAGTCCGCTGTACGAATCACTCACTTGCCTACAGGGACAGTAGTAGCGAGTCAGGCACAACGTTCACAATTGAAAAACCGGGAACAAGCGATGGGGATGCTGAAAGCTAAGCTTTACCAATTAGAAGTGGAAAAGAAAGAACAAGAAGCAGCTGCACTGCGAGGAGAACAAAAAGAAATCGGCTGGGGATCACAGATCCGGTCTTATGTTTTCCATCCATATTCTATGGTAAAAGACCATCGGACAAACGTAGAGACAGGAAATGTCCAAGCTGTTATGGACGGAGACCTTGATTTATTTATTGACGGCTATTTGAAAATGCATCTGCAATAAGAGCCCTTTGTTAAATTGAAATAAAATTGTAAGATTTTGCAAGCAAGTTGAAACATTGCCATGCTATAATAGCTAAAGACTGAAAAAGATATGGAGAGAACGCCATGATTGAAATGAAGGATGTAATGAAGAAGTACTCAAACGGTACCACTGCTATCCGCAATCTCTCGATTGTCATCGAACAAGGAGAGTTTGTTTATGTTGTTGGTCCGTCTGGAGCTGGTAAATCTACATTCATCAAATTGATGTATCGAGAAGAAAAAGCTTCAAAAGGAACTTTGAACGTCGCAGGTCATGATCTAATAGCCATCAAAAACCGCGAAGTTCCTTATCTACGCAGAGAAATCGGCGTGGTGTTCCAAGACTATAAATTATTGCCAAGAAAAACAGTATATGAAAATGTTGCGTACGCCATGCAAGTTATCGGCAGAAAACCTCGGGATATCAAAAAACGAGTAATGGAAGTGCTGGATCTTGTTGGTTTGAAACACAAAGTCCGAGTCTTTCCTAGCGAATTATCTGGTGGGGAACAACAACGTGTTTCTATTGCCCGAGCAATCGTAAATACGCCTAAAGTACTTATCGCGGATGAACCGACAGGGAATCTGGATCCGGAAAACTCATGGGAAATCATGAAACTATTAGATCGGATCAATGCACAAGGAACAACTGTCGTGATGGCTACACATAACAGTACGATCGTAAATACGATTCGACACCGAGTAATTGCTATCGAAAACGGCCGCATTATTCGAGACCAAGCGGAAGGGGAATATGGATACGATGATTAGAACCTTTTTCCGCCATTTATTAGAAAGTATCAAGAGTTTGAAACGTAACGGCTGGATGACAGTAGCTTCGGTCAGTGCGGTAACGATCACGTTGACTTTAGTTGGCGTGTTCATGGCGGTCATCATGAACGCAACCAAACTAGCACAAGATATAGAAGGAAACGTGGATGTATCTGTGTTTGTAGACATTGGTACAAAAGACGAAGAGATGAAAAAACTAGAAAAAGAATTAAATGACTTAGATCATGTCAAAAAAGTCGAATTTTCAAGCAAAGAACAGGAATTGAAGAAAATCCAAAACGAAATGGGTGATTCTTGGAAATTGTTTGAAGGAGATAATAACCCGTTATATGATGTATACGTAGTAAGTGCTACCGATCCTTCTTATACAAAACAAGTAGCAGAAAAAGCGGCAGATTTGAAGAATGTTTCCCGTTCTGATTACGGTGGGGCTTCCTCAGATCGGATTTTCCAAATTGCTGGTGCAGTTCGAACATGGGGATTAGTTGCGGCGGCATTGCTGTTGTTTGTAGCAATGTTTCTCATTTCTAACACGATTCGGATCACGATTTTATCTAGACAGCGTGAAATTCAGATCATGCGTTTAGTAGGGGCAAAAAATGGATATATCCGCTGGCCGTTTTTCCTTGAAGGTGGTTGGATCGGCTTAATCGGTGCCATTCTTCCGATACTGATCATTACATTTGGTTACGCATGGTTTTACCAATTGATCAATCCGTCATTATTACGATCTCATTATTCATTGATCCATCCAGAAAATATCGTTTGGAAAATCAATCTTTTGATGGTCGGTATTGGTGTGATCATTGGTTCACTCGGCTCGATCATCTCTATGAGACGTTTCTTGAAATTCTAGTGTCACAAGATAAATATAATCAGAAAGTTGGACGATTTCGTTCCAGCTTTCTTTTTTTATTGGCTAAGTGGAGTAAATGGGGCGGCTTTTTTCCCTTTACTTTAAAAAACAACTTGGGTATTCTTAAGTTGGTAGAAAAAGAGGTGAAGCCGTGAAAATTATCGTTGACAATTTTTTTACGATCCTTTTGATTATGAATATTTTGCTTTCCTTTATTATCGTTTTTCGAGAAAGAAAGGAAACCGCGCAAACATGGGCATGGCTGCTCGTTTTGATGTTCATTCCAGTTGTAGGATTTATTTTATATATTTTTTTAGGAAGAGGGATTTCCAAAGAGAAAATCTTTGATTTGAAGATCCAAGGGAAAATCGGTAAGAATCTAGAAATCGAAGAAGACAAACAGGCATTGATGCGAGGACTTTACCCTCATCCGCCTACTGGACAAGTAGATGTGAAACAATTGATCTATATGCTTACTGTATTTGAAAGTACGCTTTATACGACTAAAAATGAAATCACTTTATTTACAGATGGTCGTGAAAAATTCGATGCGCTGATCGAGGATATCAAACAGGCAGAAGACCATATCCATTTCCAATATTATATTTACCGCAGTGATGCATTAGGTGAAGAAGTTCGAGAGGCATTGACAGAGGCAGCAAGACGCGGAGTAAAAGTCAGAGTCCTTCTTGATGCATGGGGTTCCACACAAGTTTCTTCTAGTTTTTTTCAGAATTTAAAAAAAGCTGGCGGAGAAGTCGCATTTTTCTTTCCTCTATTCGTTCCGTATATCAATCCTCGAATCAATTATCGCAATCATCGTAAAATCGTAGTGATTGATGGGAAAATCGGATATACAGGTGGGTTCAATGTTGGAAACGAATATCTAGGATTGGTAAAGAAATTTGGTTATTGGCGAGACAATCATCTGCGTATCTATGGAGAAGCGGTTTACACCTTGCAAAACCGTTTTTTGATGGACTGGAATTCTCAGCATACAAAAGAAGTAGGCTATTCACCGAAATTTTTCCCGTCCATTCATTCTACAGGTGATATGGCTGTTCAAATCGTGACAAGCGGACCAGATACTGAACATGAGCAAATCAAAATGACATATTTGAAAATGATTTCGTTAGCCAAACGGGAGATATTGATCCAAACGCCGTATTACATACCGGATGGATCGATTCATGAGGCATTGAAGTTGGCTCTTCTCTCAGGCGTAAAAGTCCATATCCAAATACCTAACAAACCAGATCATCTTCTCGTTTACTGGGCAACGTATTCTTTCGCTGCAGAGCTGATCGAGTATGGGGCAAGAATCGAAGCATATGAAAATGGATTTATCCATGCAAAGACGATGATTATCGATGGCGGCATCGTTTCCGTTGGTTCAGCTAATATCGACGTTCGCTCATTTAGATTGGATTTTGAGGTCAATACACTGATCTATGATGAACGAATGGCTTCTCGCGTAAGAAAAGCATTCTTTGAAGATTCAAAGATTTCGACGCATCTCACAAAAGAAGTGTATGAAAACCGAGGGATGATGATTAAGATGAAAGAAGGATTAGCAAGACTGATTTCGCCGCTCCTTTAAAATACAAAAAGGACAGGAGAGCCATCAATAGATGGAGATCTCGTGTCCTTTTCTCTCGGGGCCATTTCTGAGAGTACGTCAGAAATGGAGAAAGCGTCTCGCATGAGCGAAATTAACTTTGGGGTATCTCTTGTTTTTTGGGGAAAGCAAGAAATAAGCTAATATATGCTATTAAAAGAGACACATTTCAAAGCCAGTATAGCATAGAAACTTTTAATGAGATAGCTTTTTTTGCAATTATGAGAATTTATTTTGTTATTTAATGATTTTGATTCGTTTTCATCAAGTAATGAAAATGATAGAATAAACATACTTTAGGATTAAAGGAGATTTCTAATGAAAAAACTAAAATTGTTCTTACCAATAATAGGATTAGCTATTCTTTTATCAGGCTGTTCAAAGTGGATTGATCGAGGAGAATCCATTACTGCAGTTGGCTCTTCTGCCTTACAGCCTTTAGTAGAAACGGTTGCTGAAACCTACCAGACAGAAAATCCTGGAAAATTCATCAATGTACAAGGGGGCGGAAGCGGAACTGGGTTGTCTCAAGTACAGTCAGGAGCAGTCGATATCGGAAATTCTGATTTATTCGCGGAAGAAAAATCAGGGATTGATGCTTCGGCATTAGTCGATCATCGAGTAGCAGTTGTTGGAATTACTCCTATTGTGAACAAGGATATTGGCGTAAAAGATATCAGTATGGAAAACCTGAAAAAATTATTTACGGGCGAGATCAAAAACTGGAGTGAAGTCGGTGGGAAAGATCAGCCAGTAGTTATATTGAACCGTGCATCAGGAAGCGGGACCCGTAGTACGTTTGAAAAATGGGTATTGGACGGAGAAACAGCTGTTCAGGCACAGGAACAAGATTCAAGCGGAATGGTGCGCCAAATCGTTGCGGACACACCCGGAGCAATTAGCTATGTTGCTTTTTCTTACGTTTCCGATGATGTGGATACGTTGAACGTTAACGGTGTGGAACCAACAGATGAAAATGTGACAACGAACAAATGGACGATTTGGGCATATGAGCATATGTACACAAGAGACCATCCAAAAAAACTGACAAAAGAATTTTTAGACTATATCTTATCTGATGAAGTACAAGATAATATTGTCGGAGAGCTAGGCTATATCCCTGTTTCACATATGAAAGTTGAACGTGATTGGCAAGGAAACATTGTTAAAGAGTAATCTTTACACAAAATTTACAAACTTAGCTAAACTTTTACATGTTATTAAAACCAAATTGATGTTCAATTTGTACACTGAGTGAGTATGTTAAACCTGATTAAGGGGGAGTCATCTGTGGAAGATGTGAAAAAAGTATTATTAACAAAATCAAAACGTTCAAAAATGGAACAGCGCGGAAAATTTATTAGTTTTTTATGTATCGCGCTGATCGTGTTGGTTGTATTATCTATTTTTTATTTTGTCGCTAGTAAAGGTTTGGCCACCTTTTTTACTGATAAGATCAATGTATTTGATTTTCTGTTTGGTACAGATTGGAATCCGAGCCAAATCGGAGCAAATGGGAAACCAATGATAGGGGCATTGCCTATGATCACAGGTTCATTTATTGTGACTTTTTTATCAGCTATCGTTGCCACACCATTTGCTATCGGAGCAGCAGTATTCATGACGGAGATTTCTCCTAAAAACGGAACGAAGATCTTGCAACCGGTCATCGAACTACTTGTAGGTATTCCATCTGTCGTTTACGGATTTATCGGTCTATCTGTTATCGTTCCTTTTGTTAGAAGTATCTTTGGCGGGACAGGGTTCGGTATCTTAGCTGGTACATTTGTGTTATTCGTTATGATCTTACCGACTGTCACAACGATGACTGTGGATGCATTAAAGGCAGTGCCACGGCACTATCGGGAAGCTTCATTAGCGCTAGGTGCCACAAGATGGCAAACAATCTACAAAGTGGTGCTGCGAGCAGCAGTGCCCGGGATTTTAACAGCAGTCGTTTTTGGTATGGCTCGTGCGTTTGGCGAAGCCTTAGCTATCCAAATGGTTATTGGTAATGCGGCATTAATGCCAACAGGACTTACTACTCCTGCTTCTACATTGACGTCCATCTTGACAATGGGAATCGGAAATACAATCATGGGAACAGTTGAAAATAATGTGTTATGGTCATTAGCGCTGATCTTGCTATTGATGTCATTATTCTTTAATATCGTGATCCGTATGATTGGGAAGAAAGGAGAGCTGAAATAATGAACGCAAAACGCTCAGATAAAATTGCTACAGGTGTTCTATATGTGGTTTCAGGGATCATCGTATTGATCTTAGCAGCTTTATTACTTTATATCTTAGTTCGAGGAATACCGCACATTTCATGGTCTTTCTTGACTGAACCTTCCAAAGCCTACCAAGAAGGCGGTGGTATCGGGATTCAACTGTTTAACTCGATTTATTTGCTTTTGATTACCATGATCATCAGTTTTCCTATTTCTTTAGGTGCGGGTATCTATCTTTCAGAATATGCCGGAAAAAACTGGCTGACAGACGTGATCCGTACGTCTATCGAGATCTTGAGTTCTTTGCCTTCTGTTGTTGTCGGTTTATTCGGTTTCTTGGTTTTCGTTATTCAATTCCAGTATGGTTTCTCAATCATTTCTGGTGCATTGGCTTTGACCGTATTCAACCTGCCTCTTTTGACTCGAACGGTCGAGGAATCTTTACAAGCGGTCCATTACACACAACGAGAAGCTGGATTGGCGTTAGGTTTGTCACGCTGGGAAACAGTGATAAAAGTGGTTGTTCCAGAAGCAACACCAGGAATTTTGACTGGTGTGATCCTAAGTTCAGGAAGAATTTTTGGTGAAGCTGCCGCATTGATTTATACAGCTGGTCAAAGCGCGCCAGCATTAGATTTTACGAACTGGAATCCATTAAGTGTTTCTAGTCCGATTAGCATTTTCCGCCAAGCTGAAACACTGGCTGTCCATATTTGGAAGATCAACACAGAAGGTACGATGCCTGATGGTGTTTCTGTTTCGGCTGGTGCTTCTGCCGTGTTGATCATTGCTGTTTTACTGTTCAACTTCGGCGCTCGTGCGATTGGCAAACGATTATACCGAAAAATGACTTCAGCCTAAGGAGAAGAAGTAAGATGAAAAAATATAATTGGAATGAAACAAATGTCATTACCATGCCAAAAGAGAAGGAAGTAGCATTATATACGAATGATCTTCATGTTTGGTATGGCGACAATGAAGCAATCAAGGGAGTGGATCTAGAGTTCGAAAAAAATAAGATCACTGCATTGATTGGCCCCTCTGGCTGCGGAAAATCCACGTATCTTCGTTCTTTGAATCGTATGAATGATGGGATCGCTAATACGAAAATCACTGGAAAGATCATGTATAAAGACGTGGATATCAATGCGCCTCAAGTGGATGTTTATGAAATGCGCAAACGGATCGGCATGGTGTTCCAACGCCCCAACCCTTTTAGCAAATCGATTTATGACAATATAACTTTTGCTTTGAAACAACATGGTGAAAAAAACAAGAAGAAATTAGATGAAATCGTTGAAACAAGCTTGAAACAAGCAGCTTTGTGGGATCAAGTAAAAGATAGCTTGGATAAAAGTGCTTTGGCTTTATCTGGCGGACAACAGCAACGTTTGTGTATCGCTCGTGCAATTGCGATGAAACCCGATATCTTGCTGTTAGACGAGCCGGCAAGTGCCTTGGATCCTATTTCGACAGGAACGGTTGAAGAAACACTTGTAAACTTGAAAGAAGACTACACGATCATCATCGTGACGCATAATATGCAACAAGCAGCTCGTATCAGCGACTACACTGCCTTTTTCTATCTAGGAAAAGTAATGGAATATGACAAAACAAACAAGATATTTACCAGACCAAAAATTCAGGCAACCGAAGATTATGTGTCCGGTCATTTTGGTTAAGACGGAGGCCTCAACATGACAAAAGAAATTATCTCATCCAAAGATCTTCATCTGTATTATGGAAAGAAAGAAGCACTAAAGGGAATCGATCTAAGTTTCAATCAAGGTGAAATCACAGCGATGATCGGTCCTTCTGGTTGCGGGAAATCTACCTATCTACGTTCGTTGAATCGAATGAACGATCTGATTCCAAATGTAACGATCACCGGAAGTGTTTTATATAAAGACAAAGACATCTATGGTCCGAAAACAGATGTTGTTGAACTAAGAAAAGAAATCGGCATGGTGTTCCAGCAGCCAAATCCATTTCCTTTTTCTATTTATGAAAATGTCATCTATGGATTGAAGTTAAAAGGAGAAAAAGATAAAAAAGTCCTTGATCAAGTAGTGGAAGAAAGTCTGAAGGCAGCGTCTGTTTGGGAGGATGTGAAGGATAAACTGCATAAAAGTGCCTTGTCTTTATCCGGTGGGCAGCAGCAGCGTGTATGTATCGCACGTGTTTTGGCAGTGAATCCCGAAATCATCTTATTGGATGAACCAACTAGTGCACTTGACCCTGTTTCTACTGGGAAAATCGAAAGTATGCTGTTAGAATTAAGAGAGCGGTATACGATGATCATCGTGACCCATAATATGTCTCAAGCTTCACGTATTTCAGATAAGACGGCATTCTTTTTAGATGGTCACTTGATCGAATACAACGATACGAAGAAGATATTCATGAATCCAGAAAAACAAGAGACAGAAGATTATATTTCAGGTCGATTTGGATAAGGAGGAAACGGAATGCTACGTACACAATTTGAAGAAGAATTGCTGAATCTCCATAATCAGTTCTACGAAATGGGGATGATGGTGAGCAGCGCTGTGCACAAGTCAGTTCGTGCATACATCAAACACGATAAAATCTTAGCTCAAGAAGTTATCGAAAACGATATAAATATCAATAATATGGAAACGCGTTTGGAGAAAAAAAGTTTTGAAATGATTGCATTGCAACAGCCAGTTACAACTGACTTGCGTATGATTATCACGGTCATGAAAGCTAGCTCTGATTTAGAACGTATGGCCGATCATGCGGTGTCCGTTGCTAAATCTACAATCCGCGTAAAAGGACAGACGAGAATACCGGAAATCGAAAAAGAGATCTCCGATATGTCCGATTACGTGAAAAAAATGGTGGACAACGTCCTAGTTGCATATGTCAAAACAGACGAAAAAGACGCGCGTACGATCGCCAATATGGATCAAAGAGTCAATGACTATTTCAATCGAATCTATAATGCAACCATCAAAAACATGCAAGAAAATCCTGAAACAGTCATCAGTGGAACAGACTATTTGAATGTTGCCAGTTATCTAGAACGAATCGGAGACTATGTGACAAACATCTGTGAATGGATCGTCTACTTGGCTACAGGGAAAATCACTGAGTTAAATACGAACCACAATGAGATTTTCTAAACTGAAGTTGTGATTCTGCTGTTTATTCGGGAATAGGGTTTGTGACAAAACATGTCACAAACCCTTTTCATTATTCCAATAGAAAGGATAAAGAATGCAAAAAAAGATTAGCATCATCATCACTCTATTTTTTATTTGTATACTTGCTTCATGGTTTATTCAGCGTCAAGCTGCTCTATATGACGTACCTGTTATCGAGATCGAAAGAGTGAGAATAGAAGAGGATCAGCAATTGATTACAGGAAGATTGATGAACACGGACCAAAAAGGAGAAGTGATTTCTTTATCGGCTCCTTATCAAAAAAATCAAATCGAAACAGCAAATATAACAACAAGACAAATCTATCTTGTCCAAATGCATGGAGATGAATGGCAACTAGTAGCAAAAAAAAATGATGGCTGGCTTTTTTTCTTTACAAGTATCTTCATTGGCACCATGTTGCTTATTGGTGGAAAACAGGGTGTATTTGCTTTGGGAAGTCTCATCGTCAACATCGTTTTACTTTTACTTTTGTTGCTCCTCTTTACCAAAACAGAAGGTATTTCTCTCTTAAATATAGCAATCTTATTTGTCGTTATAGGGATAATCGTTAGTATATTGGCGTTAGACGGATGGAATAGAAGCAGTATAATCAAAATTTCGGCTGCAGTTACAAGTGTTTTTTTAGCATTTTTTATTTGTCTTTTGACAATGAATCATTGGAAAGATCAAGGACTGCGCTATGAAGAACTGAATTATCTGACACGACCGTATCGTTCTGTTTTTCTTTCCAGCGTGCTGATTGGGACAGCTGGAGGGACACTGGATACCGTGATCACAGTCATTGCGACATTAGAAGAATTGACCAAGCAACAACCGAAAATATCAGCGAAACAGTTATGGCTTTCAGGAAGGCAAGTGGGCCGAGATGTGATTGGTTCGATGGCTAATATCCTTTTATTCGTCTATATCAGCGGAGCGATTCCATCGCTTCTGTTATATTTAGGAAATCAATGGTCTTTCAAAGAAACGGTAGAACAACATTTATCATTAGAATTTTTACGCGTCATTGCTGGCAGCTTAGGAATAGTATTATCAATCCCCATCGCGGTCCTCTTTTTTCTCGCTGTAAGGAGGTTAAAAAAATGAATGTACTTATTATACTTGTTGGGATTTTTGCAATTAGTGTGCTATTTGTCGGTGGTACGCAAGGTATGTATATTCTTTTAGGATTATTCATTAATTTAGGAATCTTTTTCCTATTATTATTCGGCTATCATCAGAAGTGGCCGATATTGGTATTGTCGATTATAGGATTCCTATTGATCGCTGTGGTTATCTTATTTTTTATCAACGGTTATAATCTGAAAATGCGAGCCGCTTTTGCCAGTATACTGATCTTTTTGTTTTGTTTCCTACTATTGATTCCTATCACTGATTTTTTAGCGATCCAAGGGTTTACTTCGATAGAACTAGAAGAACTATCTGGCTTAGATAAGACGTTAGCAATTGATTTTAGACTACTTGCGAGGTCGTTGCTTCTGATCAGTCTTAGCGGTGCTGTTTTAGATGCGAGTGTAGCGATTTCTAGTGGAACATTCGAAGTATATCAGGCAAATCCGCATTTGTCTTTTAACCAATTGCGCCATGCTAGTTTTGCCATTGCTAAAAAAATATTGGCGTCAACAGTGATGACTCTTCTTTTTGCGTTTATGGGGAGTTCTTTAGCGTTGATTCTTTGGTTCATTGATTTAGACATTCCTTTTCAGCAAATAATCAATGAAAAATCATTTGTCTTGGAATATACGATGGCTATCCTTACCACATTGGCCGCACTACTTGTCCTGCCCTTAACTTGCGTGACTACAGCATATCTCTTTACAAAAAAGAAAGAACATCTCAAGATGGAGTAAAAGTTACAACTTAAGTCCTATGACATTTTTACTGAATCAGTGCATAATATGGATGTAAGGAAAAGCTTGCAAACAATTTTGCTTAAGGAGGCAATTTCCATGAAAGAAAGAGAACGTATTTTAGATTTAGTGAAAAAAGGAATCCTTTCGACTGAAGAAGGCTTAGATTTATTAGAAAGCATGGCAACTGAAAAAGACGAAAAACAAATCAAAAAAGAAGCAGACAAGGTAACTGCTAGTCATAAAGAAAAAGATCAGGCAAGTCAATTGATCGATGAACTTGAAAACGGTGAAGAAAGAATTTCTGAGCCAGTTGATCCAAAAGAAAAAGAAAGACAAGATCAAGAAAACTTAGAAAAGATCTTAGATGAACTAGCAACTGAAGCGAATAAAACTTCGGCGCGTCTAGACGAAGTAAATGCTCAATTTGCTGACAATAAGGCAGCACGTAATGAGAAACAGGAAGCATTGATGCAGCTGAATACAAAAGAAGAATTAGGCGAATTGACAGAAGAAGAATTAGCACAGCGTCAAACGTTAGAAGCAGAAATCAAAGAGTTAGAAGCAACCGGCGATACACTATTAGAAGAACAATTGAAGCTGGAAGCAGAATTAAAAGATATCCGCAAGAACCAATGGTCTGAGAAAAAAGAAACGTTTACGGATAAGTTTGAATTGCCAGATGATTGGAAAGATCAAGCGACAGATACGCTGAATCAAGTAGGCGAAAAAATGTCAGAAGCTGGATCACAGTTAGGCAAATTCTTGAAGAAAACATTCCAAACTGTTTCAGAAACAGTAAATGACAACATGGAATGGAAAGATGTCAGCTTACGTGTCCCTGGAATTGCGACAACGAAATTTGAACACGAATTTTACTATGAAGCTCCTGCAGCAAGTATCCTTGATATCAAGGCAGCAAACGGAAACGTGACGTTAAAAACGTGGGACAGTGATGATGTGAAAGTGGAAGCTAAGATCAAACTTTACGGAAAAATGGGTGCTGAACCATTTGAAGCATTCTCTGAACGGAGCCAGATCGAGGTCAATGAAGATCATATCTCCTTCCAAATTCCAAATAAGCGTGTGCGTGCAGACCTTGTTTTCTACTTGCCTAAACGAGTATACGACCATGCAGCTATCAAACTTCTAAATGGCAACATCATGATTGAGACATTGGAAGCTAAAGATATTTATACAAAATCTACGAATGGGAACATCATCGTGAACCAATTAACTGCAACGATGTTGGAAGTAGAAGGTGTAAACGGCAATATCGATATTCGAAACGGGAACATCTTAGATTCTATTATCGAAACAGTAAACGGCACAGTGACATTTGGTGCCACACCAGAAAACCTTTCTGTGTCTTTAGTAAATGGTGATGTACGTCTTACGATTAAAGAAGATAATTTGAAAAAAGTAGAAGCAAGTTCAGTGAACGGGAATGTCAAAGTTGCTTTACCAGATACCATCGGTTTGGAAGGACACGCTAAAACAAGTCTTGGAAGCATCAACAGCCGTCTGTCTAATTACGAAGTAGTTCGTGAGAAAAAAGAACGGACAAACCAAATGTTGCAATTCCGCCGTGTTTCAGATGATGAGATCGCGCAAGTGCAACTTTCAACGACAACAGGAAGTATCTATTTAAAAGATACAGATAAATAAAGAGGTTGTGAAAGAGATGTTCAGCCTTGAGCAATAAGAAGCGATTTTGTAAAATAGCTTCCCCTATTTTACAAAATTGTGCCTTATTGCCGATAGGCTATCTCTTGAACACCGATTAAGAAGAAGGTTGTCACAACGATTTTCTTCATTTAAAATAGTAGAACAGAGGTGAGACATGATGAAAAAAAAGTTGACAAAATCCAATAAAAATGTTGTTTTGACAGGTACTTTAGCAGGGATTGGGGAATATATCGGGATTGATCCCACTGTTATCCGTGTGCTTTATGTATTCCTAAGCTTAGTTGCTTTTGGAAGTCCAATCATTTTATACATTTTATTAGCTTTGATTATCCCATCTGCGCGTTCTGCACGAACAAACTATGGACATAACAATGCATATTATGAAAAAAACAATTATCGTGAACAAACAAAAAAACGCAAAGAAGCGGAAAAAATCGATGATGACGAATGGAGTGACTTTTAATGTCGTACTTTCAGCGTATTTTGGTTAATACGTTAACATTCATATCGTTGGCTGTTCTTTTTCCTGCGATGGTCCATGTGAGCAGTATTTGGACAGCCGTCCTTGCCAGCTTCGTATTATCTGTGTTGAACATGTTTGTCAAACCGATTTTGACGATCCTGTCCCTGCCCTTTACATTAGTCACATTGGGATTGTTTACGTTTGTTATCAATGCAGCGATTCTTAAAATGACTTCCTTTTTTGTAGGAGCAGAACATTTTAGTTTTTCTTCATTTGGTGCAGCGTTATTCGTAGCTATCTTGATGTCACTTGTCAATGTAATCGTTAGTGAACATAACAGCAGAAAATAAAAAAAGCTGTGCCGAGATCTCGGCACAGCTTTTTTTGTTTAGAACCAAGAATGCGTTTTCTATTACATTGGTAATTAAATAAAAACGTTTTTTTTAATTGGTAGTACTTTTGGCTAGACAATGATAAAATGATAGAGAACACTCTAATAGAAATGAGGTAGCATGAATGTCAGAAGTTGTAAAAGTTAGCCAATTAGTAAAAAAATTATCTTTGGAAATCGTCACAGGCGACGAGAAAAGTTTAGACCGCGTCATCGTGACTGGGGACATCTCACGCCCAGGACTAGAGTTGACCGGTTATTTTAATTATTATTCCCATAATCGTTTACAGCTATTTGGCAGTAAAGAAATCAGTTTTGCGGAACGGATGATCCCAGAAGAGCGTTTGATCATCATGAGAAGATTATGTAGTGAAGATATGCCCGCATTTATTATTTCAAGAGGATTGCCGGCTCCGGAAGAAATGATCCAAGCAGCCAATGAAAATGGGATAGCTGTGCTGCGTTCGCCTATCTCAACGTCTCGGCTGCTAGGTGAATTATCTAGTTATTTAGATGGGCGCTTAGCCCCTCGAACAAGTGTCCACGGTGTGTTAGTCGATGTCTACGGATTAGGTGTACTAATTCAAGGGGACAGTGGGATAGGGAAAAGTGAAACGGCGTTGGAACTGATTAAGCGCGGACATCGATTGATCGCAGACGATCGAGTAGATGTCTATCAGCAAGATGAACTGACGGTAATCGGAGAACCTCCTAAAATCCTGGAACATCTGATTGAGATTCGAGGGATCGGGATCATAGATGTAATGAATCTTTTCGGTGCGAGTGCGGTACGAGGCTCTATGCAAGTCCAGTTAGCTGTTTATCTAGAAGCATGGGCGAAAGATAAGAAATACGACCGTTTGGGTTCTGAAGACACGACCGTTGAAATCGCGGAAGTGGGCATTCCACAAATAAAAATCCCTGTCAAAACAGGACGAAACGTTGCAATCATCATTGAAGTAGCCGCGATGAATTTCCGCGCGCGTACAATGGGCTTTGACGCAACGAAAACATTTGAAGAAAGATTAAGTCGCTTGATTGAAGAAAACTCAGGCAATGACTAGCAAGGAGTGACAATATGTTAGCACAAATCAATCGAGTTGCTTTTGAGCTTGTAGGAATTCCTATCTACTGGTATGCATTGATTATCGTATCAGGAATCATTATTGCCATGTGGCTCAGCAGCAGAGAAGCTGTTCGGGTAGGATTAAAAGCAGATGACGTGACAGATTTTATGTTGTGGGGATTGCCGATTTCCATTATTGGTGCCCGCTTGTATTATGTTTTATTCGATCTTCCCCAATATATAGCTGATCCAATCCAAATATTCAATATCCGTTCAGGAGGATTAGCGATTTACGGGGGATTGATTGCAGGTGCAATCACACTGTACTTTTTTACCAAATATCATTTTATTTCTTTGTGGACCTTTTTAGATATCGCTGCACCAAGTGTATTACTGGCGCAGGCAATCGGACGATGGGGAAATTTCATGAACCACGAAGCGTATGGTCCAGACACGACACGAAGTTTCTTAGAAAGTCTGCATTTACCGCAATTCATCATTGATAACATGTATATCGAAGGGATCTATCGACAACCAACCTTTCTTTATGAATCACTTTGGAGTTTGTTTGGATTTATTCTGCTTTTGGTTTTGCGGAAGAAACCGCATCTTTTGAAAAAAGGAGAAGTCCTTTTATGTTATCTAATGTGGTATAGTTTCGGACGTTTCTTTATCGAAGGATTACGCACAGACAGCCTTTACTTTTTAGGTGTGATCCGCATTTCTCAATTATTGTCTGCTGTTTTATTTGTCGGCACATTGATTCTGTTTATTTGGCGTAGAAAAAAAGGAAATTTACCGGATTATGACCGCTCATTAGGAAAAAATCAACAAATTATTTGATTTTCAGAGCGTTAAAAATGAAAAAAATTTCAGGAGTGGTAAAATGAATTATAGAGTAGCGGTTTTAGGACCAGGCTCTTGGGGGACTGCTTTAGCACAAGTCCTCGCTGAAAACGGACATGACGTTCGGATTTGGGGACATCGTGCTTCACAAGTAGAAGAAATCAACACCCAACACACCAATCAACGTTATTTACCAGATCATCATCTACCCGATTCCATCCGAGCATTCACCGATATGGAAGATGCAGTAAAAGATGCAGATGCGGTACTATTCGTTATCCCGACGAAAGCGATACGTTCTGTTGCAAAAGAACTAGTTGCCAAATTGAATACGAAGCCAGTGATCATCCATGCAAGTAAGGGATTAGAACAGGGAACGCATAAAAGAATCTCTGAAATCTTGTTAGAGGAAATCCCGACAGAAAAAAGAAAAGCTGTTGCTGTTCTTTCTGGGCCAAGCCATGCGGAAGAAGTAGCAAAGCATGACATTACGACGATCACAGCGGCAAGCACAGATGCAAAAGCAGCAAAATATGTACAAGAGCTGTTCATGAACCATTATTTTCGAATCTATACCAACCCTGATGTGATTGGTGTAGAGATGGGGGCAGCTTTGAAAAATATTATTGCCATTGGAGCTGGTGCTATTCACGGCTTAGGGTTTGGCGATAATGCAAAAGCGGCAATCATGACGCGCGGATTAGCTGAGATCAGCCGTTTAGGTGTAGCAATGGGTGCCAACCCGCTGACCTTTATTGGCTTAAGCGGAGTAGGCGATCTAGTCGTTACTTGCACAAGTGTTCATTCCAGAAACTGGCGCGCAGGCAACTTGTTAGGACAAGGACAGCCTCTAGAAGAGGTGCTAGCCAATATGGGAATGGTCGTTGAAGGTGTGAATACTACTCAAGCAGCGATGGAACTAGCCCAAATGATGGAAATCGAAATGCCCATCACTCAAACAATCTATGAAGTGCTGTATGAACAAAAAGAAATCAAAACAGCCGCAAAAGAAATCATGTTACGTGATGGGAAAAAAGAAAATGAATTCTCATTAACAATTTTTTGAAGGAGCGAATGTATATGAAAGTAAAAAAAGCAGTTATTCCAGCAGCAGGATTAGGAACAAGATTTTTACCAGCAACAAAGGCGATGGCAAAGGAAATGTTGCCAATCGTGGACAAACCAACGATCCAATTCATCGTTGAAGAAGCGTTGAAATCAGGAATCGAAGACATCTTGATCGTTACAGGAAAAGCTAAACGACCAATCGAAGATCACTTTGATTCAAATATCGAATTAGAAACAAACCTAAGTGAAAAAGGAAAAACCGAATTATTGAAATTAGTAGAAGAAACGACAGATGTCAACTTGCATTTCATCCGTCAATCTCATCCAAAGGGGTTAGGACACGCCGTTCTTCAAGCAAGAGCCTTTATTGGAAATGAACCGTTTGTCGTTATGCTAGGCGATGATATCATGGAAGACGAAGTACCATTGACACAGCAATTGATCGATGACTATGAACGTACACACGCTTCTACGATTGCCGTTATGCAAGTTCCTCACGATGAAACTTCAAAATACGGAATCATCAACCCAGGGGAAGTACTGGAAGATGGGTTATACAATGTCAAAAACTTTGTTGAAAAACCAGATCCAAGCAAAGCACCAAGTGATTTAGCTATTATTGGGCGTTACTTATTGACTCCAGAAATCTTTGATGTATTATCAGAACAACAACCAGGTGCTGGAAATGAGATCCAACTAACTGACGCAATCGATACGTTGAATAAAACACAACGCGTATTTGCCCGTAAATTCACAGGTAAACGTTATGACGTTGGTGACAAATTTGGTTTTATGAAAACAAGTATTGAATATGGTCTGACACATCCAGAAGTAGGGGCACCTTTGCGTGAATACATCATGTCTTTAGGTAAAACATTAGAAGCAGAAGGAAGCAAGATCGATCATAATCCAAAAGGAATAACAGAAATCAAAGAAGAAAAGAAAAAATAATCATTTTTTTCTAACGAGCTTCAGCTGCTAATTGAATAAAAAGTAGTTGAAGCTCGTTTTTATTTGTTTAAAAAACACGAAAATGCTATCCTTATAGAAAAGAGAGACAAGAAGGGAGTTTGATCATGTCAGGAGGAGAAATTGCAGGATTGATCGCAGCAATCGCCTTTGCGATACTTGTCGTTTTCATCGTTCGCGTATTGTTGCAAGTTTCCAAAACTTTAGAAAAAGTAGACCAGACTGTCGCAGAAGCAAATACGACAATTGAGATCGTCACAAAAGACGTAGATCTTTTATCTAGACAAGTAGAAGGCTTGCTGGTCAAAAGTAATGAGCTGCTCTTGGATATCAATGGAAAAGTCGCAACGATCGATCCATTGTTCACAGCAGTTGCTGATTTAAGTGAAAGTGTATCGGAACTTAATCATTCTAGTAAAAACATCGTGACGAAAGTCGGCGGAATCGGAAAAACGACAGCTAAAGCGACTGTTGCCGGAAAAGTCGGTGGAACAGCGATGAAATTTTTTAAAAACAAAAAACATACTGAAACGATAGGAGGAAAATAAGAATGGCTAAAAAAGGTGGATTTTTATTAGGTGCAGTAGTTGGAGGTACAGCCGCAGCAATCGCCGCATTATTGTTAGCACCCAAATCTGGTAAAGAACTTCGGGATGAATTGGCTGCTCAAGCAGATGATTTGATGGACATGGCTTCAGATTACACAGATATGGCAAAAGAAAAATCAGCTGAGTTAACAGGCATTGCAAAAGAAAAAGCGCAAGATCTTTCTCAACAAGCAGGGGATCTAGCAGGTAATGTTAAGCAAAAGGTAAGTGAATCAGCAGAGGAAGCAGGAAGTGAATCAGATGATATCTTGTTAAACCTCAAAGAACAATCAGCTGATTTATCTAATCGTTTCAAAAAAACAGCAGAAGATCTGAAAAAACCAGCAGACGAATTAGGTAGTATTGCTAAAGATACTTCAGAAGATATCATGATCGATGTAAAAGATGCTGCAGATAAAGCAGGAGAGACGGTCAATGAAGGAATGTCAGAAGCAAAACCAGTTGCAGATGACACAAAAGAAATGTTGAAAATGGCAAAAGAAGATGCAAAAGAAGCTAAAAAAGAAATGAAAGATACAATGACAGATTCGACTACCAATCACTAAGATTACTCATTTCTAGAATAAAAAGGTGAGAGCGGACCAGCTCTCACCTTTTTATTTTCATTACTCTAAAACAAGTAATTCTTTTGGTGTAGTCGTGAATGGCACACAACCATCACTTGTCACATACACACAATCTTCGATACGTACCCCTACTTTTTCAGGAATATAGATTCCTGGTTCAAGAGAGAAGCACATCCCTTCTTCGATCACTAAGTCGTTTCCTTCTACAAGAGAAGGAAATTCGTGGACGGTTGTCCCAATTCCGTGACCTAAACGGTGATTGAAATATTCGCCGTAGCCATAGCTGTTGATCACGTTTCGTGCAATTTGATCAAGTTCACCTGCTGTCACACCTGGGCGAACTGCCTCTTGTGCGGCAAGCTGTGCTTCAAGAGTGATGTTGTAGATTTTTTCTTGGAATTCTGTTGGTTTTTGATAAGCAACTGTACGAGTAGCATCACTGCAATAGCCATTCCAAACAACGCCAAGATCGAATAACACTAGTTCATTTGGTGAAACCTTCGTGCTTCCTGGTGTACCATGAGGGCTTGCAGCATTTGCTCCTGCAAGGACTAAGGTGTCAAAAGACATTTGCGAAACACCTTGTTTTTTTAATTGGTATTCGATTTCTGCGATAATTGCTTGTTCAGTTATGCCTTCTTTTACTGTTTTGAAGCCAATTTCAAAGGCAACATCGGCCCATTTACCAGCTTCGATCAGTTTGTCTTTTTCTTCTACCGTTTTGATCAGTTGCAGACGCTGGATAATAGAAGTTAGATCAGTGTAAGAATCTGTACCTGTCAAGATATCAGAGATAGCATCGAAGCGATCGACAGTCAGAGCATTCTTTTCAATCCCTACATTACCAGGTTGCCCATAGCGTGCGCGAAGCTCTTTTCCGATGATCTCCCAAGGGTTTTCGCTGTCTAAGTAGCCACGTACATCGTACGTCCAGCTGCTGTTTTGAGCATCTTCAACTTCCAGAGCAGGAGTGAAAAGGAAAGGATCTTGTTCAAGAGGGATAAAAAGAGCGAGTACACGCTCGTGAGGATCACTTTCATATCCGGAAAAGTAAGCGATGTGGCCAGGGTCGCTGATATAAGCCAATTCTACTTGGTGTTGTGCCATCCATTGACGTAGTTCATTGATTTTTACGTTATTCATTTGGCAACCTACTTTCTAAATTAATTTTGTATTCAATAATTGTACCACTGATTGATTAAAAGACCAACGTTCTTAAAACTGAAAAAAGTAAAAATTTTCATGAAAACAGAGATAAAACGGTTGCAATTGTTGAGATTATTTGATATCCTATTTTAGAAATGTAAGACGTATTTTCAGAAAACATATAAAATATGAATAGGAGAACACAAATGGAAAAGCAAACAATCACTATCTATGATGTAGCGAGAGAGGCAAATGTTTCGATGGCTACTGTTTCACGTGTCGTAAATGGCAATCCAAACGTCAAACCAGCAACAAGAAAAAAAGTCTTGGAAGTTATTGATCGCTTGGATTATCGTCCAAATGCAGTCGCACGTGGCTTGGCAAGTAAGAAAACAACAACAGTTGGGGTAATCATTCCTGATGTCAGCAATATGTTCTTTGCCTCTTTAGCACGTGGTATCGACGATGTGGCAACAATGTACAAATACAATATCATCTTAGCAAACTCAGATGGCAACGATCAAAAAGAAGTCAATGTATTGAATAATTTATTGGCTAAGCAAGTGGACGGCGTGATCTTTATGGGTCACCATATCACAGACGAAATCCGTGGAGAATTTTCACGTTCAAAAACGCCTGTTGTACTAGCTGGTTCCATTGATCCAGATGAACAAGTAGGTAGCGTAAACATTGATTATGTATCAGCAACAAAAGATGCAGTAAATAAATTAGCAAAAAGCGGCAATAAAAAAATCGCTTTTGTCAGCGGTGCGCTGATTGATCCTATCAATGGTCAAAACCGTTTAAAAGGCTATAAAGAAGCATTAAGCGAAAACAATCTACCATATAGCGAAGGATTAATCTTTGAGGCACAATACAACTTTAAAGATGGTCTGTCTCTAGTTGACCGGATCCATAATAGCGGTGCAACAGCTGTCTATGTTTCAGACGATGAATTAGCCATTGGTATCTTGGATGGTTTATTAGACCGCGGCGTAAAAGTACCAGAAGAATTCGAAATCATCACAAGCAACAATTCTTTACTGACAGAAGTAGCTCGTCCTCGTTTGACAAGTATCACACAACCATTATACGATTTAGGAGCGGTATCCATGCGCCTATTGACGAAAATGATGAATAAAGAAGAAGTCGAAGAAAAAACGATTATCTTGCCTTATGGAATCGAAGAAAAAGGATCAACTAAATAATAAAAGATCAATCATTTAAAGGTTGTTCCAAAAGTTGTCAACTTCTGGAACAACGTTTATTCGAGAAAAGGGGTTATGACAAAATTTTGTCATAACCCCTTTTTTTTGTGACTTTAAAAAAAGAGAGAATGGCGGAAACAAACCTTACGTCCATCGTATACGACACAATCTGTGCGTAGATGCTACATTTTGTTCACTACTATCAAAATTACTTTAAAATGAAAACGTGATAAAAAAGAAAGTAGAAAAGTAGATAAGTAACTCTAAAAAAATTCAAAAAAATCCAAGCCCGATTGCGTACTTATCTTAAAGGAGAAACAATCCATCATACATAACCCGAAAGGAGACTTCTATTTGCCTAAGAAAAGACGAAAGACCATAGTCATCATTTTGACCATTCTTACTATAGGAATCGGAGGAAAATTTTACATGGACAAAAGAGAAGCGCAAAAACAGCGAGATTTACTCGCAGTAGAAAAACAGTCAGTCAAAGTTTTGAAAAATACCTTTGCGGATATCAAGGAAGTGAAGGTAGAAGAATTTAAAAAAAAACCCTGTCACCGGAAGTTATGGTGCACTTGTGACAATGACAAATAATGAAGGGAAATCTGTTTATTTTGATTATTTTTTTTCAAAACAAATGAATGAAATTAGCAGTTATGGCGTAGAAAATGAAGAAATACAAAACGAAGGGGTTACTACTCCTAAAATAAGAGTTATTTATTCTAATGGAGAGGCGGAGGAAGTGTGACAGTAAAAGACGAAGAGTATAGATATATAAGTGAACATGTTTATTGGCTAGATCCAAAACATCCTCAATATAGTAAAAGTTACAAAGAAGGCGCCATTAAAAACTTTGGAGAAACAAAATTCCAAATCCTAAAAATCAAAGACTCATTGGATGGCATGCAGGCGATGGCTGCAGCGCCAATCGTCCATAGCAAATTGGAGAAAAATTTCAAAAATAAAAAAATTCCTGCAAACTTTCGCGTACTTAAATAATGAAGGTGTCAATACTTACATACATAAAAAGAAAGGAGGCACGTTCTTGTCACGGAAAATAAGAAAACGCAGCTTAGCCATTTTGTTAATCGTCATATTAGGAATCGGAGGGAAAGTCTACATGGACAAAAGAGAAGCACAAAGACAGAAAGATTTACTCGTAGTAGAAAAACAGTCCGTCAAAGTTCTGAAAAATACCTTTGCGGATATCAAGGAAGTGAAGATTGAAAAATCTGCTCGAAATGAAATGACGGGTTCATACCGGATAGTTATTCTAATGACTAATAAACAAGATCAATCGATTTATTTTTCTTATAGTTTTTGGAAAGAAAGTAGAACGACGAAAACTCTATCAGCAGCAAGACGAACTAGAACGTTCCTATCGTCAAAAAATCAGACAAATAACTATGGAGAAATCATCTTATGAATGAATTTTTAATGCAATTACTAAAAGAATTAGAGAAAAATCTACATCGATCAAATGTACGTTCAGTTGGTATGGGGATATCTCAGCAAATTTGGGCAGAAAAACGATTGACAGATCAAAACCACCAAATGACTGCAGAAGAAGCTGCTCAAGAATTTTCTAACCGACATGTACACTTGAAAGAATCAGTAAAAGGTCAATTTGCAGAAAAACTAACCGAATTATTCCAAAGACAAGAAAAGAAATTAAAACAGTTTCGTTAGTAAAGTTATATAGAAAAATTTTGTGAAAATGGCTTTTCACATTTTTACATAAATTTGTCTTAATATCGTAGATGCAAGCTTTTGAACACCATTTATTCGGAAAAAGGGAGCTGTGACAAGATTTTTGTCGCAGCTCCCTTTAATTCTGATTAATCTATTAGATCAATCATCTTTATCGTCTGATTCTTTGGTCTCTGGATTCGCTCTAGCATAAGCTGAAGCGGTGTTCCAGTAATCTGTATAGTTTTCATCAGTACCGCCCACGCCGAATTTAAAGGCGCTTTTCTTCGGACCATTTTTTGCCCAAAGTGATTCCACTGTTTTTCCTGGCGTTTGGATGGATTTTTTATTGACAGTAACTTTTCCAGCTGTTTGTCCTGTGAACCCAGATACTTTTTTCTTCATCACATCGGATGATAAGTCAAATTTCTCATCAGTGCCGAAAATCTCAGGGTTTGCTTGGTAAGCTTGATTGATTAGATTGGCAAGATAATTAGCCGAACGTATCCTTGCTTGGCTGTCCATTCCAGTATTGTCATCGTGTCCTGCCCAACTACTGATAGTGATAGATGGAGTTGAGACGATCAGCCATGAATCTCGGTATTCATTGGTAGAACCAGTTTTTCCGACCCAATCTGCTTTTCCTAGATTTCCGTTTAAGCTTGAGATGACATCTTTGAATGGTGTAGTGATTTTTTCATTGATCACACTGCGCATCATGTCATTCATGATCGATGCCGTTGCTTCGGAATAAATACGGACAGAATTACTTTCATGTTTATAAATCACATTACCTGCATTATCTGTGATGGAATCAATGATATAGCCTTCTTCGTAGACGCCACCATTTGCTAAGGCCTGGAATCCATTTGTCTGTTGAAGCGTCGTTACATCTACTGTCCCTAAAGGAGCCGATTCAACGCCCCAATTATCATTTGCTGGGTAGTTCATCTTCGCCAAGTAGTGCTCGTAAGCATATTGTTTCGATCCACCGGAATTCAATACGTCTTGGTATAAGTGATAAGCTGGGATATTGTTGGACCATTCCAGTGACTCACGGACGGTTTGGAAGGTGTTCGACCCTTCATTGGTCGCATTGACGATTTTCTCGCCAGCATTTTCTCCTTCTTGCCAAGTCGTTGCATAATCTGATACACGGGATTCTGATCCGACAAGTCCCATATCGATTGCAGGACCGTAAACAAGAACCGGTTTGATGGATGAACCAGCTTGACGTTCTGTATCAAAGGCGTGGTTATTTTGATTCTGGCTGTAATTCCGGCCACCCACGAATCCATAGATACGTCCGGTTCTGTTATCCATCAATACATTTCCAGTCTCCACTTGGCTACCAGCACCATCATCTAACATATAGCCGTAATTTTCTACGCCGGTTTGCAATGCAGCATAGATATCTTTATCGATCGTCGAATGGATCGTATATCCTTTGTTTTGGATCGTTTGCTGTGCTTTTTGATAATAAGCTTCACTGACCGATGAATCTGAAATATCAGCATTATCTTTTTCTGCCAATTGTTGTGCAATAATCCTTGTTGCTTCGTTCATCACGGTATAATACAAGAATTCTCTGTCAGTCTGTTCCGCGATTTGTTGTGGGAGAAAGTCTTTTGTAAGATCATAGGCTTTCGCTTCTTCGTATTGTTCTTTCGTAATTTGTCCTTCACGGTACATACTGAATAAAACAAAATCTTTTCTGGCAAGACCGGCAGAAAGATCTTCTTTTAGCGCGCCTGTATTCGTGTAGGGACTATACGTGATAGGGCTTTGAGGCAAACCAGCGATATAAGCAGCTTGTGGCAAAGTCACATCTTTTGCATCTACACCAAAGATTCCTCTAGCAGCTTCCTGGACTCCAGCAATATTTTGCCCCTTATTATTCCGACCAAATGGCGAGACATTCAAATACGTAGCAATGATCTCATCTTTTGAAAAGTGTTTTTCTACTTGTGCAGAAAGAACGATCTCGTTTGCTTTACGTTTGAATGTTGTTTCATCGGTTAGGATCTGTTGTTTGACTAATTGCTGTGTCAAAGTGGATCCTCCAGACGAGCCGATGCCAGTAGCTTCTGAAACTAATGCTCGTAAAACAGCTTTAGGGACATAACCTTGGTGTTTATCGAAGTATTCATCTTCTGTACTGATAATCGCGGTTTTCAATAAAGGCGAAATCTTATCAGATGAAATAGTCGTCCGCATCAGATCTGTCTGGATTTTTGATATCTCTGTATTATCTGCATAAACAATCTTTGACGTTTCCGTAATGTTTCCTAATTCTGTCTGCAGTTCTTTTTTAGTCGGCAATTGTGTGTCTTCGACAAGATAGGCAAAGTAGCCAGCACCTATTCCGATACCTAGAGCTGCGAACAACAAAAGAAGAACAGTAATAAAAACAGTCAATGATTGAAACACTCTAAAAATAATCTTAGGAACAAACCATTTTTCTTTTTTTCTTCTATTCTGTTTTTTTCGAGTATTTTTGCGTGGCAAAAGGGTCACCTCAACTAATGGTTTTATTTCGCTAATTATAGCAAATAATAGGACAAAAAAACAGACAAGGCTGTTTTTGACAGGAATTTCTTTTTCGAATGAGATAAAACGTGAGGAAATGATCTTTTTTATGAAAGAGTTCTTAAGCTTTTCTTTAGAGAAAGTTTCAGTTACTATGGAGAACAGGGCAAAGAAAAACAAACCATTTTCTTTGTACATCATCTTATCAATATATAGGAATTGTTCGAAACAATTGCCTTTCAAGGAGGAATCCATCCATGTTATTAGGCTCACACGTCAGCATGAGCGGAAAGAAAATGCTGTTAGGCGCGGCAGAAGAAGCAGCCAGTTACGGATCTTCGACCTTTATGATCTATACAGGCGCTCCTCAAAATACTAGAAGAAAAGCTATCGAAGAGATGAATATTGATGCCGGAAAAGCATTTATGGCAGAAAACGGACTAACAAATATCGTCGTTCATGCGCCCTATATCATTAATTTGGGAAATACGATCAAACCAGAAATGTTTCCATTTGCTGTACAATTTCTGAGAGAAGAGATTGTTCGTGCGGAAGCTTTAGGTGCTACTCAAATCACCCTTCACCCAGGCGCTCATGTAGGAGCAGGGGCAGAAGCTGGGATTGCTAGAATTATTGAGGGTTTGAATGAAGTTTTGACAAAAGAACAGACGGCACAGATCGCTTTGGAGACGATGGCAGGGAAAGGTACGGAAATCGGTCGAACATTTGAGGAATTAGCGCAAATCATCGATGGAGTAAAATTGAATGAAAAATTATCCGTTACTTTTGATACATGTCATACGAATGATGCCGGATATAATATAAAAGAAGATTTTTCAGGTGTGATGGAAGAGTTTGATAAGGTCATCGGATTAGATCGGCTTAAAGTACTCCATATCAACGATTCTAAAAATCCACAAGGTTCTCATAAAGATCGGCATGCCAATATCGGTTTTGGAACAATTGGATTTGACACATTGAACAAAATCGTCCATGATCCAATGTTTGACAACATTTCGAAAATCTTAGAAACTCCATATGTCGGTAAAGATAAAAAGAAAGCTTACGCACCATATGGAAAAGAAATTGCCATGTTCAAAGCGCAAGCATTCGATCCCGAAGTGTTCCCTGAGTTATTAGCAGAAGAAGTCACACTTTAAGTTTTCTATCTGACAGCAACAAAAAAGGATTGGGCAGTCTGCCTTGTCCTTTTTTGTTTAAGAAACAAAGGAGTGCTTTTTGCAGTCGTTTTCGCCATGCTCCTTTCGCCCCCTCTTTTTAAATTCAGACAAACAGGGTATACTGATAGAAAAGTAAAAAACGAAAAGATTCACAAGCAAGTAGCAAAACGTGATTGAAAGGACGAAAAGATGCTGAACACTTTAAACCCCTTGATCGACCAACTAAAAAAGAAACATACATACTTTATTCTTGGCATAGCCGTATTATTTACAATTATTCGGTTGTATTTATATAGTAAAGCAATCTATGGAACAGATATGTCGGCAACCTATGATGATCAGCTGCTGATTCACTATGCTCAAAATATTTTGGATGGTAAATGGCTAGGGGAGTACACGACTACGACACTTTCAAAAGGGATCTCCTACAGCTTGTTTTTAGTACTTGCACATAAACTGCATCTTTCTTATGCAGTTTTGTTCGGCATGTTCAGTATTCTTGCCAGCATATTGGTTGCACTAGCGTTTAAACCGATCGTGAAGAACAAGTATCTTCTTTTAAGTATCTATTTTTATTTTTTGTTTTCTCCGATTAGTTTTACACATGAGTATTCTACTCGAACGTATCGTAATGCTCTCGTGATCCCGGCTGTTGAGATCATTATCGCTTGTTTACTAGCTATTTATTACCGTAAATATAGTTCCCGCAGAAAATTGCTGCCGTGGTTTTTAGGGCTGGCTGTTTCTTTTCCTTTCTTTTGGTTCATTCGCGAAGATTCCATCTGGCTTCTTCCTTTTACTGTAGTCGCGTTAGGCATCAGTTTCGTTCAGATCTTGCTAGGACAAGACTTTTCTATCAAAGAAGCAAAGAAGTTAAAAGAACGACCATTTCTCCTTTCGAAACAAGAATGGCTGAAACTTTCATTGTTTTTACTCCCTCTAGTCGGTTTCTCCATCGTCTATCAGTGGATCGAATATAAAAACGAGACAACATATGGTATTGCCACCATCAATGACCGTTCGAGTGGCGAATTTGGACGTTTGATGAAACAGCTGATCCGAATAGATGACGAAACGAACTTAAATAAAGAAAACAGTGAGATATGGGTCTCGCATGCTGCGTTAAATAAAGCATTAGACGCATCTCCTACATTTCATACTGTTTCTACTCGTATTGACGAATTGTATACGACTCATGCGTGGACCCAAGGTGGAAAAGTAAAAGAATTACCAGGAGATATCATTTTTTGGGCATTGCGAGATGTGGTAAGCGAATCTGGTTATTACCAAAACAATGCAAAAGAAACCAATGATTTTTGGAAAAAAGTCAATCAAGAATTAGAAGAAGCCTATCAAAAGGGAACTATCAAAAAGAAAAAAGAATTCTATCTGATGGGATCAGGGGATGGAAAGACGATGAATGATCTGCCAATCGTATTTGCTTTTCTGAAATCAGGATATGCCTATGCATGGCGATACAAAGATTTCCATCAAGGGGGGGATTATAGTTTCGGGACGCAAGAACAAGTCGAACAGGCACAAGAACTATTGAATCTTCCACTAATGGATAATTGGATCGATAGCAGTGATCCGAGAACACCTGATTTCCAGTTGACAAAAACAGCAAAAGTCGCGAATGTCATAATAAAAATTTACCAAGTTTTGGCCATTCCCGTGCTGATTGCTTCAATAGCAGGGATATTACTTATGGTACTAGGAACCGTATTTGCAAAAGCTGATCGTGCCTATTATAGTTCCTCTTTGATTGTAGTCATCGGATTAATACTGACACAATTGGTTTTTCTTTTCGGCGTCTCGTGGTTTTGTTCTTATGCGCCAGAAAAAAAGGATTATTTTTTAAGTGTCTACACTGGCGCAGGTGTGCCATTAACGCAATTCATCGTAGTAACAAGCATGCTAGTTTTCAGTAAATTGAATCTGAAAAAAGCTTTATCTTCTAAATAAAAACATACTAAAAGTAGAGGGGAACATCATTGACGAATGATGTTCCCCTCTACTCTTAGTATGTTTGTGTAAAAGAATCAGTTTCTATTCGATTTCTTCTATCGTTTCTTGCAAACGCTGTTCATATTTTTTGTTTCCTTTATATAAATCACCAATCGTCCATGCCAACAGGAGAAGGACAAGAACAATGATTACATAAGCGATTTGATCAGCCAATGCTAGTTGAGCTGAGGTGGCTTGCTCGCCGAAGAAACTTTCGATTTGACCTGGTAATCCTCGTAAGTTCAAGTAAGTCAGACTAATCACAGAGAACCAGCCAAGTAGTTTTACAACAAATGAATTTTTGAATCGGCTCCCCATCTCCGCTTGGCTATTGGTCATCATCAGTAAAGGAATCATCGAGAATGGCAATGCAAAAGCCAGAAAAACTTGGGATTCATTCATCAAGTTATTCAAAGCGGTATGTTCTTCAATCGTTCCTTTTGTACTTGTAAACAAAACACAAATCAATACAGGAATCACAGAAAGCAATCGTGTGACTAGTCTTCTTAGCCAAATTGGGATACGCATATGGATGAAGCCTTCCATGATGACTTGACCGGTCAACGTACCAGTAATAGTAGAGTTCTGGCCAGAAGCAAGAAGTGCTACAGCAAATAAAGTGGACAAGATACCAGATTTTGCCACAGCAATCAAGATACCATTGCTCATGGCTGATGGATCAGATAAAGCTTCATACAGACCAAAAAAGGAAGGATCTTGGACAGAACCGGTTTTGAATACAGCAACACCCATGATCAATAGCAGTGCATTGACTAGAAAAGCCATTGACAACTGGATATTAGAATCCCAAGTAGAAAAGCGTACCGCTTGTGCTACATCTTCTTCGTCTTGGTGATCGATCTTCCGAGTTTGAGAAACTGCTGAATGAAGATATAAGTTATGCGGCATGACTGTTGCACCAATAATCCCTAAAGCTCCAGTCAGCGGAGTTTCACCGCCGATGACAGGTGAGTCTGAGAATGTATGACTGTTAGGGATAAAGCCGGCAAACAAACTGTGCCAATCAGGGTTAGACAAGCCAACTTGATAGACGAAAACGAATAAAATGACGAAAATCAAGCAGACAACCAAAGCTTCGATTTTACGAAATCCGACTTTTGTCAGCAATAAAAGGACGAAAACATCTAACACAGTGATAAATACGGCAATTACCAATGGAATATCAAAAAGCAGGTAGAGGGCGATTGCTGCACCAATGACTTCTGCGATGTCTGTTGCCATAATGGCTAATTCAGTCAAGATCCATAAAATGACACCCAATGTCTTACTTGTCCGCGCTCGGATTGCTTGGGCCAAATCCATTTGGGTCACGATTCCTAATTTTGCTGCCATATATTGTAAAAGCATAGCAATCAGACTAGACATCAAAATAACTGACATCAATAAATATTGGAAATTTTGTCCACCAGTGATCGAAGTGGACCAGTTACCTGGATCCATATAACCCACTGCTACTAATGCACCTGGTCCAGAGTAAGCAAGAAGTGTTTTAAAAAAACTTTTTCCCTTGGGTACATCCACTGTTCCATTTACTTCAGCTAAAGATAAACCATTTGTATGTTCAATAAGTCGATGCTTATGAAATTGTTTGTTGGATTGATTATTCAAGAAAAAACCACCTTTCCTATTTATCTACGATTACATTCTACACCTCAGAAAGAAAAAATTAAAGAAAAAGATTCGGTATGCCTAATTTTTTTTCGTGGCGTGTCTTGCTGGTTAATGAAAGAAATTTTGTTCTTCTCTAAAAAAACCACTATTTTTTGCATGAAACTAAAGAATACGCCTTTCTTTTTTCAATAAACTTTAGTAAAATAAATCATTGAGAGCAATTCGGAAATAGAAAGGAGAGATTTATATGGTATCAACAGGTATTGTCGTACTTATTGCTATTATTGCTTTGCTAATCGGCGCAGTAGGTGGCTTTTTCCTAGCGCGTAAATATATGAAAGACTATTTAGAAAAAAATCCTCCCGTTAATGAGGACATGTTGCGATCAATGATGATGTCAATGGGGCAAAAACCATCTGAGAAGAAAATTCGCCAGATGATGCAGCAAATGAAGAACCAAGGGAAAAAATAGGTTCTGACCCAAAGACTTTTTGCGGGCTGATTTTTTCAGTCCGTTTTTTATTTCGTAATTTGTTAGACTATTCAGACTATTCAGCAAAAAAGACAAGCACAGACAATCCTATGCTCTTGATAAAGACAAAGGAGGAGTAAAATGTCGATTTTTAGAAAATTAGGTTGGTTTTTTCGACAGGAAAAGAAACATTATTTAATTGGGATTTTCTCCCTATTCGCAGTGGCCTTGGTACAGTTAGTTCCTCCAAAGGTGATTGGGATCATCATTGATGAGATTGCCGATAAAAATTTATCAATAAAGATCATTTCCTGGTGGATCTTATTATTGATCCTTGCAGCTCTCTTACAATATCTTTTTCGTTATATCTGGCGGACGAATATTTGGGGAAGTGCAGCTCGGTTGGAGAAAGAACTTCGGCAGCAGCTATTCAAACATTTTACAGAAATGGACAATCTCTTTTACCAAAAATATCGGACTGGAGATTTGATGGCTCATGCAACGAATGATTTGAATGCAATCCAGAATGTAGCAGGAGCTGGTATCTTGACCTTTGCAGATTCAGTGATCACGGGCGGAACAACGATCATTGCGATGATTTTGTTTATTGATTGGCGCTTAACACTGATTGCGCTGATTCCTCTGCCTTTGCTAGCCGTTACTTCACGAGTGCTGGGGTCAAAACTCCACGATGCTTTTCGTGATTCGCAAGAAGCTTTTTCTAGTATCAATGATAAGACACAAGAAAGTATCACTGGGATCAAAGTCATTAAAACATTTGGACAAGAAAAAGAAGATCTCGCGGATTTTGAAGAAAAGATTGAAGATGCAATTATTAAAAACAAACGAGTCAATTTTTTAGACTCCTTATTCGATCCATTCATTACCTTGATTATCGGTCTGTCTTATGTTGCAACAATTATTTTAGGTGGAAAGTATGTCTTGGAAGGCACGATCTCGATCGGGCAGATGGTCTCATTTATTAGCTATATCGGTATGCTTGTTTGGCCGATGTTTGCGATTGGTCGATTGTTCAACGTATTGGAAAGAGGAAATGCTTCTTATGATCGCGTCAATGAACTTTTGCATGAAAAGACGCATATCGTGGAACAACTGGGTGCAGTGCAGACCCCGGCAAAAGGCGAGCTGAATGTAGCTATTTCCTCTTTTAACTATCCGAAAGAAGAATCACCAGCATTAGAACAAATCAAATTTGTGATCCAAGAAGGAGAAACATTAGGTATTGTTGGGAAAACTGGTGCGGGAAAAACGACAATCATCAAATTACTGATGCGTGAATACGATGATTATCAAGGAAAAATCCAATTTGGCGGACGTTCGATCAAAGAATATTCATTGAATGCTTTATTAGGATCAATCGGCTATGTGCCTCAAGATCACTTCTTGTTTTCGATGACCATTCGAGATAATATCCGTTTTTCTAATCCAAAACTTTCAGAAGAAGAAGTAGAGCATGCGGCTTCTTTAGCATTTATCAACAATGAAATCAAGGAATTGCCAAAAGGTTATGATACCTTAGTTGGAGAACGTGGAGTCTCTTTATCTGGCGGACAGAAACAAAGGATTTCGATTGCTCGAGCATTGATCAAAAATCCTGAATTGCTGATCTTAGATGATGCACTTTCTGCAGTAGATGCCAAAACAGAAGAAGCTATCTTGCATAATTTAAAAGAAATAAGAAAAGAGAAAACAACCATCATTGCAGCTCACCGTTTAAGCAGCGTGATGCATGCAAAAGAAATCATTGTTGTCGATCAAGGGAAAATCATTGAACGAGGAACCCATCATGAGCTGCTTGCATTAGGCGGCTGGTATGAACGAATGTGGGAGAAACAGCAATTAGAAGCGAAGATAGAAGGAGGCGAGGCCTGATGGATGAAAATTATCAATCGGAATGGACAAAATCGATTCCACTTAAAGAACAGAAGAAGATCATCAAACGACTGATGAAGTTCGCCAAACCTTTTAGAAGAACGTTCATCGTTGCTATCTTATTTGCGTTTGCCCTGTCTGTGATCAATGTCCTATTGCCAAGGATCATCCAAACTTTTATGGATGATCATCTGGCTAAACAGTCGGCTACGACACAAGTTATTTTGTTTTTTGCTGGTATGTACTTGTTTGGAGTCATAGTCAAAAGTATCATTTGGTTTTTCCAATGGTATTTGTATTCCATGGCTTCATTGAAGACCTATCAGTATGTTCGGGTAAGATTATTTGAAAAGCTGCATACACTAGGTATGCGTTATTTTGATCAGACACCGGCAGGATCGACTGTTTCTCGAGTGACAAATGACACAGAAACGCTATTTGAATTTTGGTATGTCTTTTTGATGGTATTGACTGGGATCTTTGCAGTCGTTTCTTCCTTCATTGCCATGTTTCAAATCAATGGAGAAATTGCCTTGTGGACTTTGGTGTTCTTGCCGATTTTAGGAATCGTCATCTGGTATTACCAGAAATTTAGTTCTCGTATTTACCGGAATATGCGGGAAAAATTAAGTCAGCTGAACACGAAATTGAATGAATCGATTTCCGGCATGCGTATTATCCAGCAGTTTCGCCAAGAAGCTCGTTTAGCTAAAGAATTTGAACAAGTGAACAACGAGTATTTAGACACGCGCTATGCGATGATCAAAACGAATTCGATTCTGTTAAGTCCGATCATCAATTTTCTATATGCATTGGCGATTGCGTTGGCGTTGACTTTGTTTGGGATCGATGCGTTGCATTCTCCCGTAGAAGTTGGACTGATCTATGCATTTACGACCTATGTCCAGGGATTTTTTAATCCAATGTCTCAAATGATGGACTTTTTGAGCACCTTTACAGATGGAATGGTTGCCGGTAGTCGCATTTTGAAAATCATGGATACAGAAGAATATGCACCGCAACAAAATCCTGGAGCAGATCAAGCGATTACTTCAGGTAAGATCGAGTTTCGCAATGTAAGCTTTTCTTATGATGGAGAGCACAATGTATTGAACAATATCTCTTTTGTCGCTAATCCGGGAGAGACCGTTGCATTAGTGGGGCACACCGGAAGCGGAAAAAGCTCGATCATCAACGTATTGATGCGGTTTTACGAATTTTATGAAGGCCAGATCTTGATTGATGATCATGACATTCGAGAATATCCAATGGAAGAGTTACGTAAGAAAATGGGATTGGTCTTGCAAGATGCCTTCTTGTTTTATGGAGATATCGCAGGAAATATCCGGATGATGAATCCAGCTATCACAGACGAACAGATTCGCCATGCAGCTGAGTTTGTTCAAGCAAACAAGTTCATCGATGAATTACCAAAAGGATATCACTCAAAAGTGATCGAACACGGTGCCAGCTATTCTAGCGGACAACGACAGCTGATCACTTTTGCGCGAACAATCGTGACAGATCCTAAAATACTAGTATTGGATGAAGCGACAGCAAATATCGATACTGAAACAGAAGAATTGATCCAAGAAGGATTGACAAAAATGCGACAAGGACGGACAACGATTGCGATTGCCCATCGGCTGTCCACGATTCGGGATGCAGAATTGATTTTAGTTTTAGACAAAGGTCATATAGTAGAACGCGGGAATCATGAAACACTTCTAGCGCAAAATGGTTTGTATGCAGATATGTACAAACTGCAAAGCAGTGGTGTGTAAAAAGTGGTTGTGACAGGGCTCCGTTCAGCTTTAGGTGATAAGAAAAAAATTGTAAAAAAGGCTTTCCAGATTTTTGCATAAATTTGGCTTATCACCGATAAGCTGGTACTGGAACATCGTATATTAGAAGTTGTGACAGTAGCATAGTAGCATTTTGACCTAAGCGCTAGAGTGAAAATAAAACAGAGCTTCCCAGATTCTTCATCTGTGAGCGGTAGTGTCGTAGTCACCAGATTTAAAAAAAGATCACGACAGCTAGTCAGAAGTGCCTAATAGCCGCTAAGAAAGCGTTGACAAAAACATTTACTTTCGATAATATAAAGAAAACGATACAACTTGGATAGTGATTGCCTGATGCAAGCTAAACCTGATGAGTCTCCCATGGTTCCATGGACGGCTTTTTGGGTTTTTCTTTTTGTTTTGGATACAGCCCTATATATCATGGAAAGGAGCAAAACATGCTGATTGAGAAAGTACTGAATAACAACGTCGTAATAACCAGGGATGAAAGAAATCAGGAAATGATCGTGATGGGAAAAGGTTTGGCATTCAAAAAGAAAGTGGGTGACCCGATTTTTGACTCATGCATCGACAAAAAATTTCAGTTGACAAATGACGGACTTTCACAACAGTTCCAAGAATTGGCACAAGCGATTCCTCTTGAGTACTTAGAAATTTCTTGTGAAATCATTGAATATACAAAAGAGGCTCTACAAGTCCAGTTGAATGATTCGGTGTATATTGCATTGACGGATCATTTGTATACGGCTATCGAACGTCACAAAATGGGAATATTTGTACCAAATGTATTGCTGTATGATATCAAACAACTATTTCCTAAAGAGTATGCCATCGGGAAAAAAAACAGTGAAGAAAATCTCGGATAAATACCACATCAAGTTATCAGAAGATGAAGCCGGATTTATCGCATTGCATTTAGTCAATGCACAAGGCATTCAAAGCCAACAAGACAATACCTACCTGTTTACTACAACAATACAGGATATTCTAAATATCGTCCGCTATTACTATAAGATTACATTTGATGAAGATTCAGTCCATTTTTTTCGATTCGTCACACACCTACGTTTTTTTCTGACACGCGTCCTAGATGGAGAAAAAACAGAAGTGGGAGAAGTTTCTGAGGAATTGTTTCAGGTTATTCAAAAAAATATAAGGACACGTTTGGTTGCGTTGAGAAAATAGCAGACTTTTTAGCCGAGGCATTCAACTACCAGATGTCCACGGACGAAAAAATGTATTTAACGATTCATACTGCGCGTTTAGTGCATGAGAATCGTTGTAAATAAATAAAAAAAGGAGGATAAATTAACAAGAACGTATGAAATAAGGGTAGTGACATTCAGTTGGCTAAACCTTCCACTAATAAATTGGAGGGAATAGAAATGGGAAAATATCAAGAATTAGCGAGCAAAATTGTAGAAAATGTCGGCGGAAAGGAAAATATCAATGGTTTGACACATTGTATCACAAGGCTTCGTTTCAAATTAAAAAACGAAGAAAAAGCAAATGATGAGATCTTGAAAAATATGGACGGTGTTGTGACGGTAATGCGAGCGGGAGGACAGTACCAAGTTGTTATCGGGAATCATGTGCCAGTCGTGTTTGAAGAGGTTATAAAAGCAGGAAACCTTACTTTTGATGAGGCTGTTTCAACAGAAAAAATGAGACCGTTTGATATGCTTATTGATGGAATATCGGGCTGTTTCCAGCCATTCCTTGCTATTCTAGCTGCTGGTGGGATGATTCGTGGACTGACAGCATTACTTGTCTTCTTAGGCGCATTTGACCGCGGTTCTGGCACATTTGTTATGTTTGATAATATCGGTGATTCTGTACTTCTTCTGTCATTCCCATTATCTTTATTGTGTTGTTAGCTAGCCAAATTCAGAAGCCAATTAAAAAGTTAGTACCTGAGATGATCGCGAATTTCTTCGTTCCATTCTTCACCGTTCTTATTACAATGCCCTTAGGTTTTTTACTCGTTGGACCAGCATTCACATTCGCAACTGATATTTTAATGGCTGGATTTGAAACACTTTTAGCACTTTCGCCAGTTATTTATGGAGCAATCGTAGGCTTCTTCTGGCAAATTCTAGTGATGTTTGGTCTCCATTGGGCAATCGTACCAATGGGATTGATGCAATTTTCTGTGAATGGCTGGCAAAATATCATGACACCTGTTGCAGTAGTGTCTTTTGGACAAACTGCAGCACTTACTGCACTCTACTTTAAGCTTAGAAACCCAAAAGACAAAGCAATCGCAATACCAGCCATTGTTTCTGGTATTGTGGGGATTACAGAGCCAGCTATTTATGGGTTTACATTGCCACGTAAAAAAATATTTATTTTTACCTGTGTCGGTGGTGCGTTAGGGGGTGCGTATAGTGGATTAATGAATTTAACTTCTTGGAATCAAGGTGGATTAGGCATCTTTACAATTCCCAACTATATTAGACCAGATGGTGATTTAACGGATGTGATTAATGTATTGATTGGAATCGCCATTGCGACGGTGGTATCCTTTGCGCTGACTTTTTTCTTTTGGAAGGAGGAAGCAGGTGAAACAGATGATAGACAGAAAAGATCAGGTAAAGAAATTGTAAAAACACCGATACAAGGACAAATCGCTCCACTGAATGCAGCAAAGGATGCAGCTTTTGCACAAGGAACACTAGGTCGAGGAATCTTGATCTACCCTGAAAAAGGAGAAGTACGTGCCCCTTTTGACGGAACAGTCATGACCCTGTTCCCGACGAAACATGCAATCGGAATGGTTTCTGAAGCAGGTCTGGAATTGCTGATTCATGTCGGATTGGATACTGTTCAGTTGGAAGGGAAATATTTTGAAAGCTTGGTGCAGCAAGGAGAAAGAGTGAAACAAGGCGATCTGTTGCTCCGCTTCGACAAAAAGAAAATCGAAGAGGAAGGATACAGTTTAGAAACACCTGTGATCGTCACCAATTACACGGATTATTTGGATATTTTGGAAAATCAAGGGGAGACGGTCGGGCCAGACGATGCACTTATCACCGCACTGACCTGAACGGTTAGGTGAAAGAATGGACTAGGCTTAACTATTCTTTTTATTCCACTTCTTTATTTTCGAAATTGAAAGGCTCTTTCATGATGGCTGAGCTGATAGGGCGTTTATCAAATTTTTGTCCTACAGAAATTAGATGGACTAAATTCTGTTGATAATTTTCTGCAAAAACACAACTATATAACACGTCTAGAAGATAACAAATCGATGTATTGATCGTAAAATTACCAATTTTCGAATACAGTCGTTCGCGTGTCGTAAGTCGCAAAGCGGCTGTACTCATTGAAGATAGCGTTGAATCACCGATACTGGTCAAAGCTAAAATTGGCACATGATTTTGTTTCAATATTTCTGCGGTACGAAGGATCACATTGTTTTCACCCGTATAAGAAATCAGAATCCCGCACATATCACTCGTGCAATTGTACGCTTCATAGAACGATTCACCAAAAGTGGTGACAATCGTGACATCCATTTTGATGCGCTTCATTTTCAGCATGAAATCTTGAGAAATCAAAGTATTCGAGTTACTGGCGAAAATCACGATTTTTTTTGCTTGAAGCATTAGTTGTTTGGCTTTTTGCAGTTGGTCATGATGAATGAGAGAAAGTGTATCTTGAATCGTCATCTGTTCTAAAGAAGCCATTTTATTTGCGATCGTCATAATACCGTCTGTGGTGGAAAAAGGAAGATTCGCATCTACGTCTTGAAAATTCCCTTCAAGATAGGCTGTTTCAGCTAAAAAAGCATTACGAAAACTGACCCAGCCATCAAAACCCATTTTTTTTGCTACACGGATGAGTGTGGACGGGTGGACATAACATCGCTCAGCAATCTCTTGGATGGTCATTTCGCCAAGTGCTGGAGAATCGCTTAAGAGAAACTGAATCACTTCATTTTCTGAAGGAGAAAAGGAGATTTCTTTGATTTTTTCACGTAATAACATGTAGATACCTTCTTCTTGTTTTTTTACGTAAATTATAACTTTTTTGAAAATGATTTGTAAACGGATTTATGTTATATAGCTTAATAAAGACATGTTTTGACAAGATATTTACAAAAATCCAGAAGAAAACACTAACTTTTGTAAATGTTACTGGAAAGAAACGAATTTCTATTGTTTGTTTTGTTTACAAAAAAGATAATAAAAGTGTAAAAAGTAAAGGAGTGAGAACATGGCAAAAGGAATCAAAATCGCTACGATTGGTGGAGGCAGCAGTTACACCCCCGAGTTGATGGAAGGATTTATCAAAAGATATGAGGAATTACCGATACGAGAAATCTGGCTCGTAGATGTAGAAGAAGGAAAAGAAAAGCTTGAGATCGTCAGTCAGATGTCTCAGCGTATGTGGGATGCTTCTCCGTATGAAGTCAAAATCTATGCAACTCTGGATCGGGAAGAAGCATTGAAAGATGCGGATTTTGTTACGACTCAGTTTCGTGTCGGTCAATTAGATGCACGAATCAAAGACGAGCGGATCCCTAGTTATTATGGGATGATTGGGCAAGAAACAAATGGTGCTGGCGGGATATTCAAAGCTTTTCGTACTGTTCCAGTGGTTTTGGCAATCGTTGAAGACATGAAGCGTTTATGTCCAAATGCTTGGCTGATCAATTTCGCGAACCCAAGCGGGATGGTGACAGAAGCAGTTATCAGATATGGCAAATGGGATAAAGTGATCGGATTATGCAATGTGCCAGTAATGGCGATGATGACAGAACCAACAATGCTTGGCAAGAAAAAAGAAGAGCTGATCTACAAGTTTGCCGGTCTAAATCACTTCCATTGGCACAAAGTAGCAGATAATAAAGGAAATGACCGCACGGCAGAATTGATTGATCGTTTATACGATGAAGACAATGGATTGCCGAAAAATATCTTTGATATCCCGTTTTTCAAAGAACAATTAAAACAAATGAACATGATCCCTTGTGGCTACCACCGCTATTACTATCGTGAAGAAGAAATGCTGGAACATGCTTTAGAAGAATATCAAACGATTGGTACAAGAGCGCAGCAAGTGAAAGAAACAGAAGCAGAGCTGTTTGAATTATACAAAGATCCAGAGTTGGATCATAAACCTGAACAATTGCAAAAACGAGGTGGTGCTTATTATTCAGATGCTGCCTGTGAAACGATTGCTTCGATCTATGGAAATAAAGAAACACAGATCGTGGTATCTACAAAGAATGATGGAGCTGTTCCTGATCTGCCGGCAGATTGTGTAGTAGAAGTCACTGCCTATGTTGGCGCACAAGGCGCACGAAATGTAGCGTTTGGTTCCCTTCCTGCTGCTGAAAGAGGCTGGTTGCAAGTAATGAAGAATATGGAATTGCTGACGATCGAAGCAGCCGTGACTGGTGATTATGGAACAGCTTTACAAGCGTTTACGATCAATCCGCTTATACGATCAGGAAAGACAGCAAAACGGATCATGGATGAGTTGTTTATTGCACATCAGCAGTATTTACCGCAATTCAAGGAAACAATCAGCCGGTTAAAAGTAGAAGGAATCGAAGTCCAAGATGAACTGGCAAGAGAATTATCAAGCAATACACATGTAATGGAGGAAGTATGATGGGATTCAGAAAAAATTTTTTATGGGGCGGAGCTACAGCAGCCAATCAATGCGAGGGCGGTTATGATGAAGGCGGACGTGGGTTAGCGAACGTAGATGTTGTGCCAATCGGAGAAGACCGTTTTCCTGTCATTACTGGAAAAAAGAAAATGTTTGAATTTGATGAAAATCATTTTTATCCAGCAAAAATTGCGATCGATATGTATCATCATTATAAGGAAGATATTGCTTTATTTGCAGAAATGGGGTTCAAGACTTATCGGATGTCCATTGCTTGGAGTCGTATTTTTCCAATGGGCGATGAAAAAGAGCCAAATGAATCTGGTTTGAAATTTTATGAGGATGTCTTTAAAGAATGTCAAAAGTACGGGATCGAGCCGCTTGTGACGATTACACATTTTGATTGTCCGATGCATTTGATCAAAGAATATGGTGCGTGGCGTTCCAAAGAACTCGTTGGTTTTTATGAAAATCTGTGCCGAGTCATCTTCAATCGCTATAAAGGACTTGTCAAATATTGGTTGACATTCAATGAGATCAATATGATCCTTCATGCACCATTCATGGGCGCAGGGCTGTATTTTGAAGAAGGAGAAAATGAAGAACAAATCAAATATCAAGCGGCACATCATGAGTTGGTTGCAAGTGCCATCGCAACGAAGATTGCTCATGAAGTAGATCCGGAGAACAAAGTAGGCTGTATGCTGGCAGCAGGAGCATATTATCCATACACTTGCAATCCTGAAGATGTTTGGGCTTCTAGAAAATCAGATCGAGAAAATTATTTCTTCATTGATGTCCAGTCACGAGGAGAATATCCCGCTTATGCATTGAAAGAAATGGAACGAAATGGCATTCAGATCAAAATGGAACCTGGGGATGCCGCATTGCTGAAAGAACATACTGTTGATTTTATCTCCTTTTCTTATTATTCTTCTCGAGTTTCGACTACTGACAACGAACTCTTGGAACAGACTGCAGGAAATATCTTTGCTTCTGTCAAAAATCCATATCTGGAAGCAAGTGAATGGGGTTGGCAAATTGATCCATTAGGCTTGAGAATAACGATGAATGATATTTATGATCGTTATCAAAAACCACTATTTATTGTAGAAAACGGCTTAGGTGCAGTCGATACGCCCGATGAGAATGGTTATGTGGAAGATGATTATCGAATCGACTATCTGGCAGCACATATCCAAGCAATGAAAGATGCAGTAGAATTAGATGGAGTCGATCTATTAGGCTATACGACTTGGGGATGTATTGATTTAGTATCAGCTGGTACAGGTGAGATGAAGAAAAGGTACGGATTCATTTATGTCGATCGTGACAACGAAGGAAATGGCACATTAGCCCGTTCGAAGAAGAAATCATTCAACTGGTATAAAAAAGTAATTGATTCAAATGGAGAAAATCTTTCGAATGATTGATCAATGATTTATAAAAGTCTATTGTTTTTCAGCGGATTTTTCGAGTATAATAAAGCTATTCGAGAAACGCAAGCAGAACAATAGACTTTTTTTCGCATTGGCTGTAAAGTATGCTTACTTGATTAAGTAAAGGAGAATCTACATATGTATGATGTAATCGTTATTGGCGCAGGTCCTGCTGGGATGACTGCTGCTTTATATGCTTCACGTTCAAACTTATCCGTATTGATGATCGAACAAGGCGCCCCTGGCGGCCAAATGAACAATACGGCAGAAATCGAAAACTATCCTGGTTTCGATTCAATCATGGGTCCTGATCTAGCTTATAAGATGTATGAAGGTGTTTCAAGATTTGGGACAGAAAATGCTTATGGAATCGTGCAAGATATCAAGGATCACGGCAGCCACAAAGAAGTTATTTGTGAAGATAAAACTTACGAAGGAAAAACAGTCATTATCGCAACAGGCTGTATCCACCGTAAATTAGGCGTACCTGGCGAGGAAGAATTTGCTGGACGTGGCGTTTCTTACTGTGCAGTTTGTGATGGTGCGTTTTTCCGTAACAAACGTCTAGTAGTGATCGGAGGAGGAGACTCAGCAGTAGAAGAAGCCATCTATTTGACACAATTTGCTTCTGAAGTAGTCATCGTCCACCGTAGAGATGAATTACGTGCACAAAAGATCATCCAAGACCGTGCATTTGCGAATGAAAAAATTTCCTTTATGTGGGATACAGTCGTTGACGAAATCGTTGGGAATGAAATGGTAGTGACAGGTGTGAAAGCACGTAATGTCAAAACCGGCAATGAGTTTGATTTGGCAGCAGACGGAGTATTCATCTATGTTGGACTGGATCCATTAACTGCACCATTTAGAGAAGCTGGGTTGACGAACGAAGCCGGCTGGATTCCAACAGACAACGAAATGAAGACGAATATACCAGGCGTTTTTGCCATCGGAGATGTTCGTGAAAAAGATTTGCGACAAATCACTACTGCTGTTGGTGATGGTGGGATCGCTGGACAACAAGTGTATAAATACTTGGAATCTTTAGAAGAAACAACTGCATAAGTTTAAAAAGAGTGGAAGAACGGTTTCAATTGTTCTTTTACTCTTTTTTTTCGCGTGAAATCTACTGAATCCGATTTATGCGAATACTTGTAACCGTGCTTGATAAAAGAATCTTTTCTTGATTTAAGCGTTTTTTGGTCCTCATACTTTCATATCTAATAAGTGAATGCTATACTTATTAAGAACCATATTTCAGAAAGAGGTGTTATTTTCATGTCTTGGGAACAAGTGTATGAACAATGGGTACATGAAGAAAATTTAGAAGAAAACTTAAAAAAACAATTAAATGATCTGGGTGAAGATCCTGAAAAACTTGAAGATGCTTTTTATGCACCGTTGGAATTCGGTACTGCAGGCATGCGGGGAATCTTAGGACCTGGGATCAATCGAATGAACATCTATACGGTAAGACAAGCAACAGAAGGACTTGCACGTTTCATGGATACACAAGGCGAAGAAACAAAACGCCGAGGTGTCGCTATCGCTTATGACTCACGCCATCAATCACCAGAATTTGCCATGGAAGCAGCCAAAACATTAGCACATCACAATATCCCATCTTATGTATTCGAAAGTCTACGTCCAACACCAGAGCTTTCTTTTGCAGTCCGTCATTTGAAGACGTTTGCGGGAATCATGGTAACTGCATCCCACAATCCAGCAGCTTACAACGGATATAAAGTCTATGGAGAAGATGGGGGACAAATGCCTCCTGCAGACGCAGATGCATTGACGAAATATGTCCGTGAAGTCAGCAATCCGTTAAAAGTTGAAGTATTATCTGACGAAGAAGCTGAACATAGCGGATTGATCACGATCATCGGAGAAGAAGTGGATGCCGCTTATCTAGAAGAAATCAAAGCAGTAACGATTGATCATGAATTGGTGGAAACAATGGGGAAAGATTTGAAACTTGTGTACACACCACTTCACGGAACAGGAAAAATGTTAGGCGAACGTGCGTTGAAACAAGCTGGATTCGAACAATTCGTACTAGTTCCAGAACAAGCTGTCGCAGACCCAGATTTCACTACAGTCAAATCACCAAATCCAGAAGAACACTCTGCTTTTGAGTATGCGATACGACTTGGCGAGAAAGAAGGCGCTGATTTGCTGATTGCAACAGATCCTGATGCAGACCGTTTAGGTGCAGCCGTTCGTTTGCCAAATGGCTCCTATGAAGTATTGACCGGAAACCAAATCGGAGCACTGTTTGCTCAATATATTTTGGAAGCACACCAATCGCGAGGCACTTTACCTGAAAACGCAGCGGTATTGAAATCGATCGTTTCTAGCGAATTGCCTACAGCAATTGCGGAACACTATGGGGCTACCATGTTCAATGTATTGACAGGATTCAAATTCATTGCTGAAAAAATTCAACAATTCGAAGAAGATCATTCCCATACTTTTATGTTCGGATTCGAAGAAAGTTACGGTTATTTAGTTAAACCTTTCGTTCGCGACAAAGACGCGATCCAAGCATTGCTCTTATTAGCAGAAGTAGCAGCTTACTATAAAAAACAAGGCAAAACGTTGTATGACGGCTTGCAAACGATTTTTGAAACCTATGGCTACTACGCAGAAAAAACGATTTCTGTGACAATGAGCGGACAAGAAGGTTCTGCGAAAATCTCTGCTTTGATGGAAAAATTCCGTGAAGAAGCACCAACAGAATTTGCCGGAGCAAAAGTCATCCAAACAGAAGACTTCAAAGAGTTGACGAGAACAAACCGTGAAGGAAATGTAGAAAAACTAACGACACCGCCATCTGATGTATTGAAGTATACGCTGGAAGAAAATGGCTGGATCGCTATCCGTCCTTCAGGAACTGAGCCGAAAATCAAGTTTTATATCGGTGTAAAAGGAAACTCTTCAGAAGACGCAGCTGAAAAAGTAGCCGCTTATGAAGCGATTATCCAAAAGATGACAGAAGAATAAAAAAACTTGAGACTGATGGAAAAAGTGGTAAACTTTAGAAGTCAGTCTTTTTTCAAGTTGGAGGTGAATGGATTGCCAGACACGCAAAAAACAAAAGTAGAGAAAGTCAGCCAACTATTCAAAATGTTGAGTGACCCCACTCGTCTCAAAATTCTGCTGTATCTGAAAGACGGGGAACAAAATGTGACAGCAATCACCCAAGCAGTGGAAATGGAACAATCTGCTGTATCGCATCAACTGCGTTTATTAAGAGAAAACCATGTCGTCAAGTCCCATCGTGAGGGAAAAGCGATTTTGTATAGTCTTGATGATTCTCACGTACTGGATATTTTGAACCAGACACTCAAACATGTGGAACATCAATAACGATAGGTGCAAATAGAGACAAACTGGACTGTGTCAACGAATCTTCTTCGCTGACACAGTCCAGTTTTTTTAAAGAAAAATTGTTAGTCTGTTTCTTCGGTGGTTTCAGTTCCATAATAACTATGGTCTTCTAGGTCTAAAGCATTCAAAATAAGCGAAGCTGTTTCTTCAATAGATAAAGAAGCGACATTGATTACTACGCAGCCCAGTTTTTCATAAAGATCATTTGCAAAATCGAGTTCAGCTCGTATTTTTTCGATATCGGAATAAGCAGTATCAGGATTTAATCCGTAAGAGCGCATCCGTTCTTTACGGATATTGTTTAAAATATCTGGGTTATTCGTCAGTCCCACGATTTTTTTAGGATCGATCTCCCAAAGCTGTTTGGGAATATGTGCTTGTGGGATTAAAGGAAGATTGGCAACTTTTAAATTTTTGTTAGCTAAAAACAAGCTCAAAGGCGTTTTGGAAGTTCGGGATACGCCTAGCAAAACGACATCTGCTTCTAGAAACCCACGCGGATCTTTCCCGTCATCGTATTTTACAGCAAATTCCATTGCTTTGATCCGTTTGAAATAGTTCTCATTCAATAAATGAAGGGCGCCAGGTTGCCGAATGGGCTTGATACCAGTTAAGCGCTCGATTTCTGATATCGGCGGAGTCATCACATCAAAACTAAATAATTGATGTTCTTCACAAAAAGAACGCGTCATCTCGATCAATTCTTGATTGATCAATGTGTGTAGGACAAGGGCTTTTTCTTTTAGTGCATCTTGCAGTGCCTGCATCAATGTTTTCTCATCTGTCACAAATGTTCTGCGGAATAAATTGAACTCAACGCTAGGATATTGGGCCATAGTGGCTTGTGCTAATTTTGTCGCAGTTTCTCCAGCAGAGTCGGAGATGACAAAAAAAGTAACGATTTCTGTAGAATCGGAAGACATGGATAAAACCTCACTTGCATTTTTTTTATGTTTATTATACCATACTCTAGAATGTGTACTTCGTAATCATTTTGATTTGGAGGGATAAGTCATGAAAAAACAGACATTGATCGAACAATCACTAGAAACATTGAAAAATAACGGTTTTAAATATACTAAAAAAAGAGAAGCATTGTTAACTTATTTAGTGAAGCGCAATCGCTACGTATCCGCTAAAGAAGTTTTTGACTATATGAATCAGGAATTCAAAGGAGTAAGTTACGATACGATTTATCGAAATCTCCATGATTTTGCAGAAATCGATTTACTGGAAGAAACCGATTTAAATGGAGAGATGAAGTTTCGTTTTCATTGCTGTCAAGGGGAAATCGGCCATCACCATCACTTTATCTGTACGGTGTGCGGAACAACGAAAGAAATCCATATGTGTCCAATGAATTATTTCGAAGAACAGCTCGGTGGATGTACGATCGAAGGGCATAGATTCGAGATTTTCGGAAGATGTGAAAATTGTCAATAAGGATTTAAATAAAATAACATTTGATAATTTTAAAAAAAAGCAAGATTTCCTTGACGGTCAAAACAGCATTAGATATAATATTTACAGGACAGTCTTGTTTTTTGAGATATATTTCAATAACAATTACGGTTACTTTTTAAGCTCGGAGGGAGGGAATTAACATGTCAAAAACAGTCGTTCGCAAAAACGAATCACTTGACGATGCTCTTCGTCGCTTCAAACGTTCCGTGTCAAAAGCGGGTACTTTACAAGAATCTCGTAAACGTGAATTCTACGAAAAACCAAGTGTAAGACGCAAGAAAAAATCTGAAGCAGCTAGAAAACGCAAAAAATTCTAGTTCTGTGATGAATTGGAGTTGGTAGTGTGTCACTACTAAGTAGATTAAACGATGACATGAAAACAGCGATGAAAGCGAAAGATAAGGAATCTTTACAAGTCATCCGAATGATCAAGTCATCTATACAAAACGAGCAGATTAAAGAAGGTCACGACTTGACAGAAGAAGAAGAATTAACGGTGTTGTCTCGCGAAATGAAACAGCGACGTGATTCTTTGCATGAGTTTGAAGAAGCAGGACGTGACGATTTAGCTGAAAAAGTAAAAAGTGAAATTGTGATAGTCGAAAAATACATGCCGGAACAACTTTCCGACGAAGAAATTCGACAACTTGTTCAAGAAGCAATCACACAAACTGGTGCTTCATCAATGAAAGAATTTGGCAAAGTCATGGGTGCGATCATGCCTAAAGTCAAAGGAAAAGCAGATGGAAACCAAGTAAATGCCATTGTGAAAGAACTATTACAATCTTAATTTTATCATTTAAACTGCGGACAATCATTGTCCGCAGTTTTTTTGTGCTCGTAAAAAAGAAATCTAAAAAATAGCTAGACGAAAGAATAGGATTCTTTCATCTAGCTGGTTTTTTCCTGTTTAATATTTCTTATGTTAAATTGTGTTTGATCTGGTTATTCTTCTGGTAGTTCATTTGCTTCTTGTTTGTACCCTGATAGGCGATAGGCGTAATAGAAGAGTAAGCTGCCAGCGTAACCAAGTAACGTTGGGACCATCCAACCAAGTCCTAATGCAGCAAAAGGAACGTGATGATGATAAAATTCGAGCATGCTTGCTACAACTCTTTGTTGACTCACTAAAGCAGGCGAATTTGCCAGCATATCCAATACGGCGGGAACAGCAGCAAACAACATCGTTACTTGATAGACAAATGGTGTCTTTTGGAAAAATTTTGCTGTTAAGGAAAGCAAGATCAACGCAAGCGACAATGGATACAAAAGCATCAATACTGGTAAAGACCATTGGATGATATTGTCCAAACCAGCATTTGCAACGACAAAAGAGACGAAAGTCGTTAACCGCAGCCATGTCATATAACTGACTTTAGGGAACAGTTTATGGAAATCTTGTGCAAAAGAAACAACGAGTCCCATAGCGGTAGTGAAGACACCTAATGTGACCATCACTCCTAAGAAGCTAGCGCCGAAGTTACCTAAATAAAAATTAGTGATCTGAGAAAGTGCAGTTCCGCCATTTTCTGATAAAGACATCTTGTTCAAACTCATCGCACCGAGAAGAACAAGACCAAAATAGATCATGACTTCTAGCGCAACGCTCAGGCTACCAGCTTTTGCTGTTAATTCTGTGACTTTTTTATCTTTGAAACCAAGGTCACGGACTGCATGGACAAAAGTGACACTTAAGGCAAGCAAGGCTACTGCATCAACCGTGTTATAACCTTCTAGGACACCATTTGTTAAAGCGTTTGTTTGGTAAGTATCTGCAGCAGATTGATTTAGATTTCCCATTGGGTGGAATAAAGAAACGACAAAAATGATTGCTAATAATGCAAGAAACAAGGAGTTTAGATACTTTCCGACGTATTTGACCAACCGTGTGGGATGGACAGTAAGGAAATAAGCAAGTAAAAAGAAAAGAGCAGAGAATAAAAACATACCTAATGAATTATATTTTTCAGGCAAAAATGGTTTAGCAGCCATTTCAAAAGCAGTAGCAGCTGTCCGTGGTGTACCGAAAAATGGTCCGATCGTCAAATGAACAAGGATTAAGAACAAGGCAGCATACCATTTTCCAACAGGTTTAGCTAAGTCATACAGACCATCACTTTTTGTCACTACTACAGCTAAGATAGCTAGTAATGGGAAAAGAGCGCCTGAGATGGCAAAACCTACGCCAGCACTGACCCAGTTTGCGCCAGCCATTTGACCTAAGTGGACAGGAAAGATTAGATTACCTGACCCGAAGAACATCCCGAAGATAAGTGAACTGACCATCAATAGTTGTTTCCATGAATAAGTTTTTGTTTCTTCCATAAATTTTTCCTCCAATAATTATCATTTTGATTGACGATATAAACGTTGCAGCAATTAGTAATGCCACTAATATCAGATTCCATGAAAACCACCACCTTAAAATATAAAAAAAAGCCCTTTTCCACTTGGGAAAAGGGCTCTAGATTCTAGAACGGTACCACCTTTTTTCGCTTAAAAAAGCTTCTTCATTCACGGACGCTTTTTGCTAAAGTTATCCGCTAGCCTGATAATGGAGGCAGCCACAATGATCTACGTTTTCGACATTGACTCGGAAATGATGTTCGTCTATTCGATTTATTGTCATTTCTCACTTACATGACTCACTGGGAATAAATCGTTGAATAGCCTACTGTTTTCCTCGACGCTTTGCTGTATGTTTATTTGTTGACGTAATAATACACCTGTTTTTTTTGAAATGCAAGAATATTTTAACTATTTTGTTTTCTTTTTTTGAAACAAGAAAAATACCTAGAGAATACCTGCTGAATGAAACGGAATATTTTGTTCTCCACTTTCATATAACTTACATTCTCAGCTTCTTTTTATCAAAACGAGACCTTTAGCGAATGGAAACGGCTATTTTTTAACGTTTCTTGGTACGTATGGTTAAGCGGCTCTTTTACAACCTTTTCTTATTTGCTATATAGTTTCTTCTGAGTATGGTAAAATAGGAAAGAATGAATCGAAAAAAAGGGGATGTCTATTTTTGACGGAAGAGTCTAGTTCTTTAGAGATTAGATTGACAGCTGCTGATGATGTCAGCATGCTTTTAGGTGCACACGACAAGCATATAAAACTGATCGAGGAAACAACGGAAACAACCATCCATACACGTGGAGAAATCATTCAGATCATTGGTGAACAATCCCAGATTTCCTTGGCTGCCTCAGTCATTCGGACATTACAGGAATTGATCAAACGAGGAATCCACGTAAGTACACCAGATGTCGTGACGGCATTGAAAATGGGGCAAAAAGGTACATTAGATTATTTTGTTGAGATGTATGAGGAAGAGATCGTCAAAGACCGTAATGGAAAACCTATACGGGTAAAAAACAGCGGTCAAAAGAAATACGTTGAATCGGTAGCCAAACATGACATCGTATTTGGTGTAGGGCCAGCCGGAACAGGGAAAACGTTTCTTGCCGTAGTATTAGCAATTGCTGCCTTAAAAAAAGGCGAAGTGCAAAAAATCATTTTGACGCGGCCCGCTGTAGAGGCAGGGGAAAACCTAGGCTTTCTACCAGGGGATCTGAAAGAAAAAGTGGATCCTTATCTGCGGCCTGTTTATGATGCTTTATACCAAATTTTTGGATTGGATCATACGAACCGATTGATGGAACGAGGCGTAATCGAAATCGCACCATTAGCTTACATGCGGGGGCGGACATTGGATGATGCATTCGTTATCTTGGACGAAGCACAAAACACGACAGTCGCTCAGATGAAAATGTTCTTGACCCGTCTCGGTTATCAATCAAAAATGATTGTCAATGGGGATACAAGTCAGATAGACTTGCCTCGAGGGACGACAAGTGGTCTTGTTCATGCAGAACGAACACTAAAGCAAATCAAAAAAATCGATTTTGTTAATTTTGAAGCAAGTGACGTTGTTCGGCACCCTGTAGTTGCCGAAATCATCAAAGCTTATGAAAAGGCGGATCTTCATCAAGAATAAGCTTTGCTTAGGAGGATAAGCACATGTTGAATAAAACACTGCAGAAACTACAAGAAAAACTCGGAAAGGCAGCATTGCCTTTCCTTCTGTTCTTGTTTTTTATCATTGTCTGCGGCGTTACATTTAGTAGTGTCAAACAAAAGGCCAATGATTTTAGAGAAGGCCAAGTAGCAGAAGAGAGTATCCGTGCGAATAAAACGATCGAGAACACGGAAGAAACCGAACAAAGAAGAAAACTGGCAGCAGAAGCAGTGACTCCAGAATATACTTATCAAAAAGATCTGGCAGATGACCAGAACAATCGGATCAAGCAATTATTCGAATTGATCGATAAGACGAATGATACCATCAACAAATCTTATAATGACAAGGTAGATAAGGCGAAGGAAGATGAAAATATCCCGAAACCTACTACAGAAGAGCGGATTGCTACACTGAAGAAAAATTTTGAAAACGTGAATGCAGAAAACGTTGCGTTTTACCAAAAACTGCCGAACAATTTTTATTCGACGATATTTGAAATGACTGAAACGGAAATTCACACAGTTAGGGATGAAAGTTTGAAGCTCATTGACGAACAGATGAGTAAACAAGTTCGTGAAAGCGAATTGGAAGCTTTTAAACAAGAAGCAGAAGATCAGATTCAATATTTGAATGTCACAACAGAGCAGCAACAAATGATTCGCTACTTAGTAGATCAAGGAATTGTAGTCAATGATGTATTGAATGAGAAAAAGACAGAAGAATTAAAACAATCTGCACGAGAAGCTGTACAACCAGTGATGATCTTCCAAGGAGAAATCATTGTTCGCGAAGGAAATCAAATTGATGCTTCAGCAATGAAAAAATTGGAATTACTAGGATTGACGAATCAAACGACTTCGATTTTCCCACTCATTGCCATGGTTTTAGCTGTTTTGCTTCAAATCGGTGTACTGATTTATAATTCACTTCAATTCCAAAATGCAGGAGAAAGAACAAAATACGTACTTTTCTACGTGACGGCAATGTCAGTCAGCGTAGTACTAATGAAATTTTTCCAACTCTTCCAAACAGAACAAGCTGCTTATATTCCGCTGTTTTACCCCGCGGCTTTTGCTCCACTTGTTTTAAGCTTTTTCTTGAATCGAAGAGCAGGGATCATGGCTGGTATTTTCCAGGCAGTATCCGCACTTTTCATTTTTTATGATTCGATTGGCACGAACTTTCTGACAGTTATTTTGATGTCCTATGTATTTTCTGGTCTTATGGCAACGATCGTCAGACGCAAACGGATCTCAGAACAAGGGTTATCCGCTGCTATGTGGGTCATTATTTTCCCTGTGATGATGGATGTCATTTTGATTATCTACCAAGGAATGAGCTTTGGAGATGCAACGACTTGGTTAACGCTAGTCTGCGGATTCACAGGTGCACTGTTCTCATTCTTGCTGACGATAGGTCTGCACCCCTATATTGAATTGATGGTCAATGATGATAGTGTGATCGTATTAAATGAACTCAGCAATCCTAATCATCCTTTATTGAAACAGTTGCTGGAAGAAGCACCAGGCACGTATCACCATAGCATGATGGTAGCCAATCTAAGTGCTAATGCTGTAGCAGAAATCGGTGGACGTTCTTTACTAACTCGAGTAGCTTGCTATTATCATGATATCGGCAAGATCAAACACGCCAGCTTTTTCGTTGAGAACTTGCCTTCAGGAGCGGAAAATCCGCACAATTTCTTATTGCCAGAAGACAGTAAACATATTATCTTTGGACATGTGACAGATGGTGCCAAAATATTGGAAGATTATAATATGCCGCAAATGGTGATCGATATTTGCAGACAGCATCATGGAACCACGCTGATGCGTTATTTCTACGTTAAGGCAAAGGAACGCAACCCGGAAGTCACGGAAGAGCAATTCCGTTATCCTGGACCAAAACCTCAAAGCCGTGAAGCAGGAATCGTCAATATAGCTGACAGTTGTGAAGCAGCAGTACGGGCAATGGACCATCCAACGAGCGAAAAAATCGAAAGTTTTGTCCATAATCTTATAGAAGAGCGTATTTCCGATGGACAATTGGACGACAGTGGATTGACGTTAAAAGAAATCCGTAAAGTAGAAAAATCATTGATCAGCGGTTTAAGCAGTACCTTCCATTCTCGGATCAAATATCCTAAAATGAAATCGGAAGTTGAGAAGATAAAAGAAGAACAAGAAGAATAGCAAGAAGAATAGAAAGAAGTGATGTATAATGGATATTACTTTCATGGATGAAACAAACCAAGTATCAGAAGAGAAAATGAAAGAAATCGACGACTTGTTGCAATTTGCAGCATCATATTTAGAGTTGCCAGAAGAAACAGAAATGTCTGTTACTTTCATGGACAATGCAGCAATCCAAGTAATCAATCGTGATTACCGTGGAAAAGATGCACCGACAGACGTCATCAGTTTTGCCTTGGAAGAAGAGGGCGAAGACGAAATCCCAGTGATTTTTGAAGATGGAGAGAATCCATTACCTCGTGTACTGGGAGACATCATGATCTCTACTGAACGTGCTGCAGAGCAAGCAGAAGCTTACGGCCATTCGTATGATCGGGAACTTGGCTTTTTAGCGGTTCATGGATTCTTGCATATCAACGGGTATGACCATATGACACCAGAGGATGAGAAAGAAATGTTTGGTTTACAGAAAGAGATCTTAGATGCCTATGGACTTAAAAGATAAAAACGTAGAGAAAAACAAACATTTCCTGATGTCCGTGGAATTTGCCGTCCAAGGAGTCAAAACCGTTTTTGAGGAAGAACGCAACATGAGGAAACATGTTGCGTTCGGAATCCTCGCTTTGTTTATGGGCGTGATTTTCCAACTTGATCGGATAGAATGGTTATGGCTGCTTTTAGCTGTTTTTCTCGTATGGATAGTAGAGATCATCAATACTGTTTTTGAAAATGTCGTGGACATGTTTACGGATTTTCATTTTCATCCGATTGGGAAAAAAATCAAAGATATGGCAGCTGGAGCAGTTTTAGTGACCGCTTGTTTTGCCGTCATCGTTGGGTTGATTTTATTTGTCCCTAAAATATATCATTTGTTGTTTAATTAAAAAGGAGAACATATATGCCAGAACATAAATCAGGGTTTGTCGCAATCGTCGGCCGCCCGAATGTAGGAAAATCCACGTTATTGAATCGAATCGTGGGTCAAAAAATTGCCATCATGAGTGATAAGGCGCAGACAACTAGAAATAAAATCCAAGGAGTATATACTACACCAGAAGCTCAGTTGATTTTTATTGACACACCAGGAATCCATAAACCAAAGCATCGTTTAGGAGATTTTATGGTAGAAGCAGCTTACAGTGCGTTGAAAGAAGTGGACGCGGTCTTATTTATGATCAGTGCTGATCAAAAACGCGGTCGGGGAGACGATTTTATTATTGAACGTCTAAAAAACGTGCATTCTCCTGTTTATCTGATTATCAATAAAATCGATAAAATCCATCCAGACGAGTTGTTGGGAATCATCGAAGATTATTCAACGCAGATGCCGTTTGCACAAGTGATTCCAATTTCTGCTACAGAAGGAAACAACGTCGAACGTTTGATGGATGTATTAGTCAGTGAAATGCCAGAGGGCCCACAATATTTTCCAGATGATCAAGTGACTGATCATCCTGAATACTTCATCGTTTCTGAATTGATCCGTGAGAAAGTCTTGTTTTTAACACGAGACGAAGTGCCTCATTCTGTCGCAGTCGTTGTTGATTCGATGAAGCGAAACGAGAATGATAAAATCCATATCCAGGCTACGATCATCGTCGAAAGAGATAGCCAAAAAGGGATCATTATCGGCAAAGGCGGAAAAATGCTGAAGCAAGTAGGAACGAAAGCGAGAAAAGATATCGAAAATCTTTTAGGAGACAAAGTCTTTCTAGAACTTTGGGTCAAAGTTCAAAAAGACTGGCGAGACAAAAAAGTCTATCTGCAAGACTTCGGCTACCGAAAAGACGAATATTGATATTCTGAGCTTCTTGTAAGTTAGGTATAGAAATAAACTGGATAAAAATCCGCGTGTTGAGAAAAGCTGCGGAAGATCGCAACATAAATGATCTGGATCGGCAGAATCTGCTTTTCCAGATTTATTTTTTAGGAGGGAGAATATGAGCCAGCTTGCAGAATCAAAAGGCTTGATTTTATCTAGCCGTAATTACAAAGAAAAAGATAAATTAGTCAAAATCTTTACGGAATCTTCTGGCAAAATGATGTTTTATATCAAAGGGATCCATCGGCAAAATCAGCCCTTAGCTCCGGCTTTGCTCCCTTTTACTGAAGCAGTTTATATCGGGAATTTTCGAAGTGAAGGTTTGTCATTTTTAAGCAGTGTCAAAGATGTCCACGCGTTTCGACACATCCAAGAAGACATCTTTTTGAGCGGCTATGGCACATATTTATTGAATCTAGTAGATGCGGCAATCGAAGATCATCAGTACGACCCGCATTTGTTCCAGTTTACGCAACAAGCACTGCAACGGATGGACCAAGGAGATGATGCAGAAATCATCACGAATATTTTTGAAGTCCAAATACTGCAACGCTTCGGAATTGCACCAATCTGGACACACTGCGTCGTATGTGGGGAAACAAAAGGAAAATTTGACTATTCTTCCAAATATGGTGGTGTGATATGCGAAAGACACTGGTCGATGGATGATCACCGTTATCATGCAGATCCTCGAGCTGTTTATTTCGTTCGGATGTTTTCAGCTATTTCTTATGATAAAATCAGTGGAATCCATCTGAAAGAAGAAACCAAACAAGCAATCCGTGAACTCATCGACCAGCTGTATGATGAATATGTCGGTATCCATTTGAAAAGCAAAAAGTTCATTGATCAAATGAAGTCTTGGGCACACGTATTAAAGACGCCAGAGAAAGACATGTCTGAAAAAGATCTACCTAAAAAAGAAGAATAGTAAATGAAACATACAACAAAAAATCAAAACCATTTGACAAACACAGGGAGTTCCGTCTATTATTAACCGTAGATCAAATAGATCGTTCACTGAGAGGATCTATTATAGAAACAAGAAAACTGCAAAATGAATACGTACATTGACCAAGATCAGTAAAAAACACGTGGTTTAGCGAGTTCGGGAGAGTGGGAGCCGGACCCAAACGATTTTTGAAGAGGCACTTGCGAGTACGATAAATGAAGCTGCCGAATCTTTATTCGGAAGTAGGGTGGAACCGCGAATTATTCGTCCCTATGTCTGTAATCAGACATAGGGATTTTTTGTCGTTTTCTTTCCTGTATTCTTATTTGACAGCAACGCTTTAAAATTGAAAGGGGCAAAACAGATGAGTAAAAAATTGACCGTCCAAGATATGATTTTAACATTACAAAAATTTTGGTCATCAAACGGCTGCATGCTGATGCAAGCGTATGACACAGAAAAAGGAGCAGGTACGATGAGCCCATATACCTTTTTACGGGCAATCGGACCAGAACCATGGAATGCTGCTTACGTAGAGCCATCTCGCCGACCAGCTGATGGACGTTATGGCGAAAACCCAAACCGTTTGTATCAGCATCATCAATTCCAAGTCGTGATGAAACCTTCACCTGAGAATATCCAAGAGCTTTATTTAGAAAGCTTGCGCCTTTTAGGAATCGATCCATTAGAACACGACATCCGTTTTGTTGAAGACAACTGGGAGAACCCATCCATGGGCTGTGCCGGTGTGGGTTGGGAAGTATGGCTTGACGGAATGGAAATCACACAATTCACGTACTTCCAGCAAGTTGGTGGACTGCCTTGTAAACCAGTAACTTCTGAGATCACTTATGGACTAGAACGTCTTGCTTCTTATATCCAAGAAGTTGAAAGTGTCTATGATTTAGAATGGGCTGATGGCGTGAAATATGGCGAGATCTTCAAACAACCAGAATATGAACATTCCAAATATTCTTTTGAAGTAAGCGACCAAGACTTGCTACTAAGCAACTTTGATCGTTTTGAAAAAGAAGCTAAACGCTGTATCGATGAAAATCTTGTTCATCCAGCGTATGATTATATTTTGAAATGCAGCCATACATTCAATTTATTAGATGCTCGCGGTGCAGTATCCGTAACAGAGCGTGCCGGTTATCTTTCCCGTATCCGCAACATGGCTCGTGCTGTAGCCAAAATCTTTGTGGCAGAACGCGAAAAATTAGGATTCCCTTTGTTGAATAAAAACACAGCAAATCCAGAAACCGTGAAGGAGGCTGAATAAGATGGCAAAAGACTTATTACTTGAAATCGGGCTGGAAGAAATGCCTGCCCATGTTGTCACACCAAGCATGAAACAATTAGAAGAAAAAACAGCAAAATTTTTAGATGAAAACCAATTGACTTATGATACGATCGAAACATTTTCCACACCGCGCCGTTTAGCAATCAAAGTAACAAATATTCCAGAACGACAAGCGGACAGTGAAGAAGAAGTCAAAGGACCAGCCAAAAAAATTGCTTTGGACGCAGATGGAAACTGGACGAAAGCAGCGGAAGGATTTGTCCGCGGACAAGGTCTGACGACAGATGCTATCACATTTAGAGAATTAAAAGGTGTAGAATATGTCTATGTAACGAAATACACTCATGGTAAGGAAGCAAAAGAAGTATTGACAGGTTTAGCAGATGTCATTAAAAGCCTGACTTTCCCTGTAACGATGCATTGGGCAGAATACGATTTTGAATATATCCGCCCTATTCACTGGATCGTGGCATTGTTAGATGACGAAGTAATCCCGTTTAAGATCTTGGATATCAAAACAGACAGAGCTTCAAGAGGTCATCGTTTTTTAGGCGAAGATGTGACATTTACACATGCAAAAGAATACGAAGAAAAATTAAATGAACAATTTGTTATTGCTTCACCACAAAAAAGAAAAGAAATGATCATCACACAAGCAAACGAATTAGCAGAAAAAAATCACTGGATCATTGATCTAGACGAAGATTTACTAGAAGAAGTCAACAATCTAGTCGAATATCCAACTGTCTTTTCTGGCGACTTCGAAGAAAAATATCTTTCTGTTCCTGAAGAAGTACTAGTCACTTCTATGAAAGAACATCAACGTTATTTCGAGGTACGGAATGATCAAGGTATGCTGCTTCCTCATTTTATTTCTGCTCGTAATGGTGATCGGGTAAAATTGGAAAATGTGGTTCGAGGCAATCAAAAAGTATTGACGGCTCGTTTAGAAGATGCGGAATTCTTTTATAATGAAGACAAGAAAGCTTCAATCGACCAATACGTTGAAAAACTAAAAACTGTTACTTTCCATGAAAAAATCGGTAGTATCTATGAGAAAATGCAACGGGTACAAGTCATCGCCCGCATCATAGGCGAGCAAGTAGGACTATCTGAGGAAGAATTGATGGATCTGCAACGCGCTGCTGAAATCTATAAATTTGATCTAGTAACCAACATGGTAGGAGAATTCCCTGAACTACAAGGGATCATGGGAGAAAAATATGCTCTGCTTAAAGGCGAGAAACCAGCCGTAGCAACAGCGATCCGTGAACATTACATGCCTATATCCAGTGAAGGAGATTTACCTGAGACTACAGTAGGTTCTGTTTTAGCGATTGCTGATAAATTAGATAGTATCTTTTCTTTCTTTGCAGTTGGGATGATCCCAAGTGGCTCAAACGATCCATATGCTTTGCGCCGTCAAGCATATGGTGTCGTTCGAATCATCGAATCGAAAAAATGGGCCTTTCCTTTGTCTGTTCTGCAAGAAACGATTAGTGAAGTTATCAGTAAAGATACGGATCGTTTTGGCATTGGCTTGTCAGCGGGACAACAACAGGTGATCGACTTTATCAAAGGCCGTCTGCGCCAATTATTGACAACGAAGAATATCCGTCATGATGTCATCGAAGCTGTTTTGAATGCAGAACAAAAAGATCTGACAAAAGTATTTGCAGCAGCACAATTGTTCGAACAACATCTTGCAGATGAAGACTTCAAACCTTCAATGGAAGCTTTGACACGTGTCGTGAACTTAGCGAAAAAAGCGGAGCTTGAAAAACAATCAGAAGTAGACCCTGAGCTGTTCGAAAACGACGCAGAGAAAGAATTACACAAAGCAGTAGAAGCAATGAAAGCAAGTTTTGCTGACCAAACGATCCACGAAAACTACGACCAGCTTGTCGCTCTTCGTCCACTGATCGAAAATTATTTTGATCAAACGATGGTCATGGCTGATGAACCAGCAGTACGTAAGAACCGACTAACACAACTTAGTCAAATAGCTGCCATGGCTTTGTCACTAGCAAGTTTGGATCAAATCATCACAAAATAGTCTTTTGTTTGAAAAACAGAGAGCATGCACGAAACGTGCTGCGTCTCTGTTTTTTTGTTATAAATATAAATAGCTGTTATTAATTCTATTTTAATAATTTTTGTTATTTTATTCTTTGCTAGAATTTTCAAAACGCTTATGAAAAGTGAGGAAATAAAAATAAAAACGATTAATCATAATCTTGTTACTGTTTTATTTACTTTTAAATTAGGAATTTCCCTAGTCAAGAAAACTGTTTGTGGTATGATTATATAGGGAAAACCTGTTTATAAATATTTCTATGAATATATTAGTTTAATTATGCTTTTAAAATAAAAAGCGCTCATTCTGATGTGAATGAATCACATCTTTATTTATCTATCATCAATATTTAGGAGTGAATCTATGGAAAAGCCGTTAGTCAAGTTATTGGCTACTGTGGCGGTAGGCACAGGCGCTATTGTGATTTGCTTGTTTGGATACCATTTCAATAATCAGCTGCAACATCATCAACGGATCAATTACGCAGAATCTGCCATCACCAATCAAAAAGACACCATGACCTCTTTATCAAAAGAAGTAGATAAGCTGTACAGTACAAAAGAAAAAATTTTCCTAAATCCTGAAATAACAGAAGAAACAGTTTCAAATTTGTCACATAAACTATCTTCTATCAAACTTTCGGCAGATGATTATGACATCAAGGAATCAGAATTACTTAAAGAAGCTGCTGCGATCCAAGAAGAAAAGAAAGCAGTCTTAACACAGTTAGAGGATGCAGAATCAAAGCTGAAGATCCAGACGGCTGTCAATAAATTATTTACTAAAAACGTATCAAACTGGCAGCAAGCTGTGGATGATGTCATCATCAAAGAAAAGTTGGCAAGTGCAGATGTCGCCCATGTACGTGAAAATATGAGCTTTTTTAAGGATAGTGCTTGGAAAACGGTCGTTATGCAATATCTAGGATTCGCTGATACCCAAATTGCACAAGTCACGCAACTAGATCAGCTATTCGATACGATGCTGAAAGATGGTCAAGTAACAGCTACTGCTACTTACGATCAATATTTGACCGCACTCAGTCTCATCGAACAGATCCGGAATGAAAAAATAAGAGCCGCATACGCGTCAAAAGCAGAAACAGTCGCTCAGCAAATGGGCTATAGCAATACGAGCTATTAATAAGCGAGAATTCAAGCAAGGCTAGCAAACGGAGGAAACTATGGCAAAACGAAGAAGAAAATCAAGAGGGAAAAAGATATTTCTAATTATTTTAGCAATTCTTGTCGTATTAGTATTAGCAATCGTAGGAGTAGGAG